>Ga0208162_1000983_pt1 | contig 15407 bp, 20 predicted proteins | sample CB_VirMetaG_4_FD_184539 | JGI IMG/M metagenome (GOLD analysis project Ga0208162, IMG submission 184539) | Freshwater to marine saline gradient viral communities from Chesapeake Bay - CB_1508_1M Viral MetaG (SPAdes) (version 4) | ecosystem: Environmental > Aquatic > Marine > Coastal | place: USA... | reverse complement strand
CTTGACAACCTTGATTAAATTTATTATATTATATGTTATTAAAATTTTAAATGGAGAAAAAAATGGTTGATACACATATAGTAACTGGTGTTGGTGGATTTATTGGAAGTCATTTGTGTCGGGCTTTATTAGACAAAGGCGATTCTGTTATTGGTATTGATAGTTTTGTTTGTGGTTTTGAAGAAAATATAAATGATTTTATAAATAATAATAGATTTAGATTAATAGAAAAGGATATTAGAGAAATAGTTTTAGATGATTTGCATGAATTTAACTATAAGAGCTTTTGGCATTTAGCTGCACGTGGAGAATTATATTTTTGTAGAAACAACCCGCAAGAGGCAGTTGATATCAATATTAATGGAACAATTAATCTTTTACAAATTGCTAATAAGTTAGGTGTTGAACATTTTTATTTCTCAGATACATCAGCTGAGTATGATAATTTGAATGATGAAAGTTTTTATCCTACTTATGAGTCAATGGCACCTTCATTTGAAACACCAATGGGTATATACGGTATTACTAAAATGGCTTCATCACAGTTCGTAAGAAGTTATGGTAAAAAGTTTAATTTTGGTACTACACTATTTAGATACACAAATATATATGGAGATTCAATGAATCTTAATAGAGATATACCACCAGTAATTGGTTCTTTTGCAAATTCTATTTTTAGAGATAAGACTTGTAAAATATATGGCGATGGAAAAAAGATGAGGGATTTTTTACACATTAATGATTTGACAAAACTTCATTTAGCTGCTTTGGATAAAAGAGTTAATAGTAAAGATACAGAAACTTTTAATGTTGGATCTGGTGTTAATTATTCTATAAAGGATATATATGATTTAGTTTCTCAATCTTGTTATGAGTTAAGCAATAAAAAATCTTCTTTGACTTATACTAATAATCAACCAGATGAAGCTCAAATAACATTAGTTAATATAGATAAGGCAAAAACAATTCTTGGTTGGGTTCCAACAATAGATATAGTATCTGGTATTAATAGCACTGTTTCTAAAATATGGAATGATATAAATGATAATAACTAAAACCCCATTAAGAATAACATTTACAGGTGGTGGTTCTGACATTCCATCTTATTTTGAAAAACATGGTGGACATTGTATTAATGCAACAATCAATAAGTATGTTTATGTTTTGGTAAAAAGAAGAGATGATAACAAAATATATTTAAAGTATTCAGAAAACGAAGTTGTTGATGTATATAATATTGATGATATAAAACATGATTTTATTAGAGAGACATTAAAGTATCTTGAAGTTGATTATGGATTAGAGATTATTAATTGGGCAGATATACCAACTAAAGGTAGTGGACTTGGAAGTAGTGGTAGTTTTTTGGTAGGCCTATTACATGCACTACATTCTTTAGAGGGTAATGATATTAACAAAGAAATGTTAGCTCAACAAGCATCTTATATAGAAATGGTTTTGTGTAATAAACCTATAGGTTATCAAGACCAATACGCTGCATCTTATGGTGGTTTGAATAAACTAACATTTAAAAATATGTCTGATGTAACAGTGGAAAACATAGATATAAATTATGATTTAATATCAGATAATCTTTTATTATTTTATACAGGGATAACAAGAGAAAGTTCTTCTGTTTTAACTGAACAAAAAGAAAAATTAAAATATAATAAAGACGTAATAAAAAGTATGAAACTTAATGTTGAGTTATCCAAATGGTTAAGTGAAAAGTTAAATACATATCAGTATGATTCTATTGGATATGCATTAAAAACAAATTGGGAATTAAAGAAAAATTTTAGTTCAAATATTATTAATGAAAAAATAGAAAAAATATATGATATTGGTATAAGTGAAGGAGCATCGGGTGGTAAGATTATAGGAGCTGGTGGTGGTGGATATGTTCTTTTTTATGTTAATAAATCAAAACAAGATAGGGTGATAAACGCATTGAGCGATTATAGTTTTATGAAAATTAATATTGACAAATATGGTAGTAGAGTTTTACTAAATTTAGGAGAATAAAAATGTCCGAAGAAACGACACAAGAAGCAGATTATTGGGAATGTAAGAGTTGTGGTGTTAAGGTAGACGATAATAGTGATAGAAAAGTTTTACCTATATCAATGGGGGGTGGTGGAGAAGTTGCTAACTCAATAACTTTTTACGTATGTCCTAATTGTTATACAGTTCAAATGCCAGAACTATTATTTGAAGAATTACACAGAAGAATGACATCCAGAATAATAACATAGAGGTTTTTATTATGAACGATTTTGAAGCTTTACAACAAAATATAAAAGAAGCAATAATAAATCAAGATTTACCAAATACAGAAAAGTCACTAAGTAAAAGACAAATACACAATATTTTTCTAAAAAAGAAAAAAGCAAGAAAAGTGGCAAAATTATCACGCAGAAAAAATAGAAATTAAGCATTTTACCTATTGACATTTACGAAGTATTTTAGTATATTATATATACAATTTAATAATAGTCCATTTTACAAACAAACATGAAAGGAAGCAAAATGGCTCGTACAGTTAGACGTAAGACTAAGGATGATGTTATGTTGGAGAAGGAACGTAGTGGTGGTGTAAACCCAAGAAAGAAGGATGTCTCTAGAAATAACAAGAAGAATAGATTACGTCAAATAGATTATACAGATCCATCGGTTTTGGAAGAATTGGAAGATGAATACGATTATTAAAAATATGTTTAAATTAACGGTTCCATTTATTATACTATTAATCATAGTAGATTTGTTCACAAGAAATAGGGGATTGCCTATAAACAATAATGAATTAGAAAGTTATATTGAGAGTGTTTAGTATTTCAATTTATAAAGGTTATAAAAATAATAAAATTATAGGAGAATATAATGCCAATTAATCTTAGTAAAATCAATGGTGCTTTAGATCGTCTAAACCCAGAAAGTCGTTCACAAAACAATAACAACACCAACACAGCTATTGTAAAGTTGGAAGAAGGTGAACACGTTATTCGTATTGCTCCATATAAATATGATATGGAAATGCCATTTCAAGAACTACACTTTCATTATGGTGTTGGTGGAAAGACTTTTCTCTGTCCAAAGAGAATGAATAATGAAGAATGTCCTATTTGTGAAATGGCTACAGAAGCATGGAATGATTTTACAAACACAGGTGATGAAACATCTAAGGATGTTTTTAAGAAGTTAGTTGCTCAACTTAGAGTTTTTATTCCTATTGTTGTTCGTGGTCAAGAAGACGCAGGTATTAGGTGGTGGGGTGTTTCACCTCGTACAACATATAAGGAGATTCTTAACAAAGTAAAGAATGCAATGTCTCAAGGAATTGATATTACTGATACTACTGAAGGATTGGATTTGATTGTAAGAGTAGAAAAGGGATTTAATAATTGGTTGATTCCAGAATCCATTGATACAGCATTAAAAACATCTAAACTTACTAATGGTGATATTGATGAATTATTAGACACTGTAACAAACATTAATGAGCTTTATTCTTTAAGAGAGCTTTCTGAAATGAAAGAGGCTTGTAATAATTTTGCAAACTATGATGGACAATCACCAGAAAATAACAATACTGGAAGTGTTAAGAGTTATAATAAAAAAGGTAATGATAATGATATTGATTTTGATGCTAAGTCAGATGTTTCCTCAAAGTTTGATTCTGTTTTAGGCGGAAGTAATTAAATATGCCAAGAAAAAAATTAGTAAATAATAAATCTGCAGATTATGAAGGGGTAGAAGATAATTCTATTATAAATGATATATCTATACCCCATAAAGAAATCGTCAGCGCTTTGAATAAAAGCGTTGGCGATGTAGCATATATAATAGGTAGTGATGATTCACCAACTGAAGTAAAGGAGTGGTTATCAACAGGTAGTACTGTTTTGGATTCTATTATTAATAATAACCCAGAAGCTAATGGGGGAATACCTGTTGGTAAGTTAGTAGAAATGAGTGGAGAAGCAGCTACTGGAAAATCTCTTATTTCTTATCTTATCTTGAAGGATTGTTTGGATAAAGGGGGGATACCTGTTCTTATAGATACTGAAAGTGCATGTAATTTTGAATTTCTTAGAATGTTAGGGTTAGAACCAGAAAATAATTTAATTTATATTCAACCAGATAGTATTGAACAAGTATTTAAAACCATTGAAGAAGTTATTAGAAAAATAAGAGAAGAACATAGAGATAAACTGTGTTGTATTGTTTGGGATTCAGTAGCTGCAACTTCTACAGATATTGAGTTGCAAAATGATTTTGGACAAAGCCAAGTTGGTGTTCATGCAAGATTAATAGGACAAGGGTTAAGAAAAATTATTAGATTAATCGCTACTCATAGAATTTCATTAGTTTTTCTAAATCAACTAAGAACAAAAATAGGTATACAGTTCGGAGATCCAGATACAACACCGGGCGGAAGATCTATACCATTCATGTCTTCAGTGAGAATAAAATTATATTCTGGTGGTAAATTAAAAGCTGGTAATGATGTTGTTGGTATGGGTATAAAAGCTAAGATTGCAAAAAATAGAATGGGACCACCTCACAGAGAATGTAATTTAAAAATGTATTTTACTAGAGGATTAATTGATGAAGAGAGTTGGTTGGATATCTTATTACAGCATGGTGTTTGTGAAAAGTTTTCAGCACAAAAATCTTCTTACACTGACAAAGATACTGGTGAAGTTCATGATTTCTTGAATCGCAATTTTGTAGATTTTATGGCAGAAAACCCAACCATAAGAGAAAAGTTGAGAAAAGAAGTAAAGAGAGTTCTTTATGTAGAACCAGACCCATATAAGAGAAAAGAAAATATAGTTTTAGAAGAGTTGGCCTCTGGAGAAGATATATAATGGTTGGATTTATTAATAACTTTGATGAAGAAGATTTATATAAAAAAGTATATGAACAATTAGAATCTCTTGATAATAAAAATAAGTTTTATTATATATTAGGCTTTTTTGGTTTCTTTTTTGTTTTATTATCTATAATAGGTGCTTTACTATTTTCTTTATCTTATTTCTCAGCATTTGCTTGGAATAATTCTTTTGCAGTATTTTTTGATTTACCAATAGTCAGTTGGCTGAATGTTTTTTTAGGTTATTTGTTTTTGGTTGTTTTTTATCGTATGATAAAGTATATATTTTAAGATAATGGTGTAGTCCTTTGGTCGCATATGGACGAGGGAGTAGTACGGGGTATTTACTTGATAGTTGTTAAAAATCAGACTTAATGCTACATGGTATTAAGAAAACAGCGACACTCCGTAGAGGCGCTACTGTGTGGGAGCATTTTTTTAGTAAAATAAGCAAAATAGCAGTTGACAAAAGCAGAAAATATCCTTATATTATATACATCAAATTAATGGTTATATAACGTAAGGATATTTTTTATGCCACGTAGAAAGAAGTCACCCGTAGTAGAAACACAATCCACATTTGATGAGAATGTATCATCAAAACTTACCTCAAAAAAGGCTGAACCAGTATATAGAAGAGAAACTCATTATAATCAAGTTTCTGCTTTTAAGTCATATATTGTGGAAGAAGAGCAGTATAACCTCTATAAGTTGTATAAATCATATTATAAATCAAAGAAAGACTTAAATAAGGTAGCCGGATTTCATGCAGGTGCGGTTATTTTTAGAACTATGAATGATTTTGAACGTAGATGTAATTTTTATTTAGGTACAACAAAACACACAACTAAAAAAGAATTAAAAGAGGCAATATGTCAAGATTTAGATTTACTCAAAGATATCATTATGAATATGTAGTTACACAAATAAGTGTTTTGATTTTTTATACACAAATTTGTGTGATATTATGGTTTTAAGTAGCTACAAAAGAGAAGCAAAATTTATTTTAAAAACCCTTGATTTTTTCAAAAATCTTGTTATATTTAGTATATCAAAGTTGGTAATATATGGAGTATGAGCCGAGTAACTCACTCGTAAAAAAAGAGATAAAAAAGAAAAAGTTTTTTAGAATGGCTTGTTCAGAGATGTTTAAGTCAGATCACAAAACGAGGTTTGGTGCTGTATTGGTGTTAAGAAATGGTAAGGTATATAAGTCCCACAATAAGGATATGAAAACACATCCTGCTCTCAAAAAACACTACCCATTCTACGCCGTATCTATACATGCTGAACTTCAAGCAATCCTTTCAGTAAACTCATATAGATATGATGATTGTATCAAGGGAAGTAAGATGTATGTTTATAGAGAAGATAGACATGGTATGCTAAAGCCCGCCAAACCATGTCATTACTGTATGAACATTATAAAAGAAGCGGGTGTAAAAAAGGTTTATTTCACAACCCCAACGGGGTGGGAGTGTCACATAATATGAAGAAGGAAAAAGTTTTAATAGTTGATATGTTGAATATGTATGTCAGAAATTTCTCCGCATTTGCGATGTCGAACGACAATGGGGAATTAGTTTCTGGTATATATGGAAGTTTAGCTTCTATTAGAAGTCAAATAGAAATTCACCAACCTCATTATGTTTTTATAGCTTGGGAAGGTGAGAAGTCTTCAGAGAGAAGAAGAAAGACTTTAACTGAATATAAGGAAGGCCGTTCATTCAAGGGATTAAATAGAAAACATTTTGATTCATCAGAAGAGGATGAAAAAGATAGTTTTGCAAGACAGTTAATATTATTAAAGGAATGTTTAGGTGATTTGCCTGTTTATCAGTTAGGTGTAAAATATTTAGAGGCTGATGATGTTATAGCTTATCTTTGTAAAAAAGTATTAAAAGATAATTATGAAAAAATAATTGTTTCTAGTGATAAGGATTATTTTCAACTGATTGATGAAACAACTACAGTTTTTCGTCCTATAAAAACAAAAGCTAATAAAATAGGACAGTTTATTAACACTGAATGGATGAGTGATATAGAAGAATGTTATCCGCCTAACTATACTTTGATAAAATCATTGTGTGGCGATAAGTCTGATAATATTGAAGGTGTTAAAGGTGTAGGTGAGAAAACTGTGAAGAAAGATTTTCCTTTCTTGTCTAATATACAAGAATACACAATTGATAATATACAAGAATATGCTCTTGAACAAGTCGCAAATAAACAAAACAGATATCAAAAGTATATTGATAATAAAGATTTAATAGAAATGAATTACAAACTAGTTCAATTATTAGATCCTAATATTTCTATTACATCTGTTGATACTATATATAGAATAATTGAAAAAAGCAATTTAAAATTTAATTCACCTAATTTTCGTATTAAATTGTTGTCCGAAGGTATTTCACCTTCCAATATTGATAATTGGGTATCAAGTTTCGCAACTATAAAAACAAGTTCTATAGAAATTTAATTTGGGAGATAAGAAATGGTAGACGGAACTAATTTTGATGTTTTTGGCTCTAGTAAGTTTCAAAACAGAGTTATTCAAGGAGCCTTAACAGATAGGGTTTTTTTTGAGAGGGTTTTTGAAATATTAAAACAAGATTTTTTTACAACGGAGGCTCATAGAATTATATGGGGTGAAATAGTAAAACTTTTTAATAAGTATGATTCTTCTCCTACATATGATATGTTGAGATTAGAAATAGCAGCTATACCAGATAGTGATGATAAAGATGATGCATTAACCATATTGGTAGATATTGAAAAGAACGCAAGTAGACAAGAAATAGAACATGCCAAGGAAAAGGCTTTTGAGTTCTGTAAAAATCAATCAATGAAGTCTGCAATATTACATTCTGTAGAACTTTTGAAAGAAGGCAAGTTTGATGAGATTCAGAAAACTATTGAGGATAGTTTAAAGGTAACAGATAAAACAGATATTGGACACAATTATTTTGATTCTTTTGGAAGTAGAAGTAAAGAAGATAAAAGACCTAACACTGTACCAACTGGGTTTGAGGCATTAGATCATAATAATGTTCTTGAAGGTGGATTAGCTGCAGGTGAGTTGGGTGTTGTTATGGCTCCTACTGGTGGTGGTAAGAGTTTTATGTTGGTGAACTTTGGTTATGGTGCTTTGGCTGCAGGTAAGAATGTTGTTCATTATACTTTTGAGTTGAGCGAGAATAACATTGGCAATCGTTATGATAGTCGTATTACTGGAGTTCCAACCAAAGAGATTGTTACAAGAAATAGAGAGGTAGAAACAAAATTACACAGGTTTGAAGGTGGTAAACTTATTATTAAAGAATATCCAACAAAGATTGCGACAGTAAACACTTTGAAGTTTCATATTGGTAGATTGCAATCCAGTGGATTTGATCCAGATTTAGTTATCATTGATTATGGTGATTTGATGAGAAGTCGCCGTGGATATGATCAGAAGAGATTTGAGTTAGAAAGTATTTACGAAGATCTACGTGGATTTGCAATGGAAACCAAACTTCCTATTTGGACAGCGACACAAAGTAATCGTGAAGGTTTCAATGATGATGTTATTACTATTGATAAGGTTGGTGAAGCAATATCTAAGGTTCACGTAGCTGATTTCTTTGCTACATTCTCTCAGCGTAAGTTCCATATTGGTAAGAATAGAATGGGAGCAGCTGGTGTCAATTTTGATATAGTAATTGATCACGGTAGTAGTCTTATAAAACTACATGAAGACAATGGAAGTAGTGGTTTAAGTATATCAGAAAAAGTTTCAAATGTTCTAAACGAAGGTGATACTAGAAAAAGAATATTTGATAGATACAGAGAAAAGTTATAGGAGTTTAAAATGCCAGAAAGATTTACTATAATAAGAACGAGTCGTTGGGGTAACACAGGAGCCAATCTTCAGACAATGGCTGTTTTAGAAAGAAGAAAGTTTCGTAATGACGATGCTATTAGAATGTGTAATGAAATGATGTCAAAAGATAATGCCGGAACAAATGAAGAGTTGGAATACGAAGTTATTCTTTCAAGAGAGAACGGTGAACAAGAGGTTATTCATAGAATAGATAAAGAAGGAGTAAAGAGTATATAATGCCAACATACGATTTTATTTGTGAAAGTTGTGATAAGGTTTTTGAACTTTCAATTTCTATAAAGGATTATGACAAGAATGGCAAGTATGATTGTCCTACTTGTGGTAGTAATGAAAAAGTAAGGCGTTCTTACACAGCTCCGGGTATTAGTTTTGGAGCAGGTTTTTTCAGAGATGGTTATAGAAGTGCAAAAGATGTGAGCAGAAGTAATGACGATTAAGAAAGATATGGTTGTTGAGAATAAGAGTTTGAAAGAGTATGGAGTATCTACTCTTGATCCTGTTATCAAACCAACAGATCTTACAGAATTTAAAAATAAATCGGCACGTAGTTTTGAGAAAACACTTACTTCCAAGATGGAAGAATTAAAAAGAGAGTATGATAAATTGGTAGAAACTTATGATGTAAATAAAATGGTTTTAGATAGTGAGATTAGGTTGGAGCCAAAACAAGGACATACATATTATCTATACGAAAAAGAAGACAATAAAAAATTTATAAGTATTATTTCCCCAGAAGAATTTTCTAGTATGAGTAAGTTTGCAAACATTATTCATGTTATGAGTGTAAGATTAAACTCTGAAAATCAATGGGAAAAAATATAGTGGTATATATGCAATTAGAATTAACAGATGAAGAAATTTTAAAATTAGCAATAGAAGCACATGAGAAGAATATAACTTTAAACCAACACATCAATAATATTCTTAAAGAATTTATTGAACAACAATATAACGGGGAATAGAGATGGATTTAAGCCAGCAAATTTTATCAGATATTACAGTGCATAACAAATATGCAAAGTATATTCCAGAATCAAAACGAAGAGAAACATGGGAAGAACTTGTAGATAGAAATAAGAATATGCACTTAAATAAGTTCAAGGAAAAAGGTAGTGAGTTTCTATCAGAGATAGAAGCAGCATATAAGTTTGTATATGATAAGAAAGTTTTACCATCAATGAGAAGTATGCAGTTTGCTGGCAGACCTATTGAGATGTCACCTAATAGGATATTTAATTGTTCATACTTACCCGTTGATGACTGGCGTGCTTTTGGCGAAGTTATGTTCCTATTACTCGGTGGTTGTGGTGTTGGTTTCTCTGTACAAAAACATCATGTTGAAAACTTACCAGAGATTAGAAAACCAACAAGACGTAGACGTTTCCTTATTGGTGACTCTATTGAAGGTTGGGCCGATGCAGTAAAAGCTTTAGTAAAGGCGTATTTCACAGGAACTGCTTCTTTACCAGAGTTTGATTATTCTGACATTAGACCAAAGGGAGCTAGACTTGTTACATCTGGTGGCAAAGCTCCCGGTCCTCAACCTCTCAAAGATTGTATTCATAATCTTAAGAAGATATTAGACGCAAAAGAAAATGGTGAAACTCTGACACCCATTGAAGCTCACGATATGGTTTGTTATATTGCAGACGCAGTGTTAGCTGGCGGTATTCGCAGAGCAGCATTGATTTCTCTTTTCTCTTTTGATGATGAAGAAATGTTAAGTTCAAAGTTTGGAGCTTGGTGGGAGGAAAATCCACAAAGAGGAAGAGCAAATAACTCAGCTGTTTTAGCAAGACATAGAATAAAGAAGGGTGAGTTCCTTGACTTATGGAAGAAGATTGAATTATCAAATGCAGGTGAACCCGGATTTTATTTTACAAATGATGTAGAGTATGGTACTAATCCATGTGCTGAAATCGCATTACGTCCATTTCAGTTTTGTAACCTTTGTGAGATAAATGTTTCAGATATTGAGAGTCAAGAAGATTTTGATGCTCGTTGTAAAGCAGCTGCCTTTATTGGAACATTGCAAGCTTCATATACTGATTTCCATTATCTACGTGATATTTGGCGTAGAACAACAGAGAAGGATGCATTACTTGGTGTTGGTATGACAGGTATTGCATCTAATAAATTAGATGACATTAATATCACACAAGGTGCTCATGCCGCAACAGATGAGAATGAAAGAGTTGCTGGTCTACTTGGTATTAATAAGGCGGCAAGAGTTACAACAGTGAAACCATCTGGAACAACATCTTGTGTGTTGGGTTGCAGTTCTGGCGTTCATGCTTGGCATGATAATCATTATATTCGTAGAATGAGATTGGGCAAGAACGAAGCTATTTATACTTATTTAAACATCAATCATCCAGAACTTATTGAAGATGATTACTTCAAACCAGATATTCAAGCTGTTGTGTCTATTCCTCAACAGGCACCAGAAGGTTCAACAATTAGAACCGAATCTCCAATGCAATTATTGGAACGTATTAAGAAAATCCATGAAGAGTGGATTAAGGAAGGACACAGAAGTGGAAACAACACAAATAATGTATCTGGTACTATTTCTATTAAGCCAGAAGAGTGGGAGCAAGTTGGTGAATGGATGTGGCAGAACAGAAACAGTTATAATGGATTATCTGTACTCCCATACGATGGTGGGTCATATGTACAAGCGCCTTTTGAGACAATAGATAAAGAGAAGTTTGATGAGATGTTTTCTACACTAAAGGATATTGATTTATCTGGTGTTGTTGAAATGGATGATATGACCGACCTAGCTGGCGAAGTTGCCTGTGGGGGTCAAGGATGTGAAATAGTTTAGGGAGATAAAATGTCTAAGAATAGAAGAATATTGAATAAGATACAAGGTATGACAAAAGATAACACAGCTAAGTTGGAAAGACAAAAGAAGTATTATGAGGTTGCAGAAAGATATTTAAATAGGCAGGAAGAAGAAAAAGAGAAGGATGAGGTAACAAAAACACATGATAGATATAGACGTAATCAACAACGGAGATCGTATACTGTGGATTTAGACGTTCAAAAACCAAAAGAGATACAACAGAAACCTGGCACATATTTTTATGGGCCATTAAGAAAGTTGGCTACTGATTTTGGTGATATATCAGAGATGACTAGATATATGACGGTTGGTCAGTTGGTAAAGTATCAAGAGAAGGATGGATTATTATACAACATAAAAACTGGTAAGGTTGCATATAATCCAGAGACAAAAGAAGTTTTTGAATAGAGTAAAGAAATGGGAATAAAAGTTATTCGTTTCTGTGAGAATTGTCTTATAGAAATGAGGGAAGAAGTATATACTCATCGTCAAGATATAATTGGCGGTAAGAAGGCAGGTTCTATTACAATGATAGTTGATTTCCAGTGTGAAGATTGCAAGAAAAGATATAAAAAAGATGAAAACAAGTAAACCAGATTGGGATGAATATGCTATGGGTTTGATTGAACCCATAGCTGTTCGTTCTGAAGATCCACACACAAAAGTCGGAGCTGTGATATTAGATAAGGGTGGTAGAGTTGTTGGAACAGGATATAACTCATTACCTAAAGGATTATCACAGGAAGATTTTCCCCTCACCAGACCAGAGAAATATAGTCATATAGTTCATGCAGAACTTAACGCTATATTATTTTCTGATATTTCAAGATTAGATGGTGCTACTTTATATGTATCATTTTTGCCTTGTTGTGAATGTGCAAAAAGCATTGTTCAAGTTGGCATATCTAGGGTGGTATATGGAACAGAATATATCTCTAAGGATGCTAAAAGTGGTCAAAATATAGGCATAAAAATGATGCAAAAAGCAGGCATCAAGGTAGAACAATACAGCAAATAACATATTGACAAATAGTGAATAACTTATTATATTATATATACAAAATTTTACGGGAGAAAGTTTATGTATAACTATGATAGTAAGGTAGACACTTACACGCATTTACACGTTCACAGTAGTTACTCACTGTTGGATGGTATTGGTAAGCCATCTGACAACGCCAAGAGAGCTGCTGAGATTGGTATGCAAGCATTGGCTTTGACAGATCACGGAACTTGTGCGGGTTTGTATGAATTTCAAACAGCGTGTGATAAGTATGGTGTCAAACCTATTTTAGGTAATGAGTTTTATTTTGTAGAAGATAGACATCGCAAAGGTTTAACTGATGATGAAAAAGAAGGTTTGTCAAGAGAAGAACAAAAAGAGAAACAAAAACAACGACAAGCTAATCCTCACCTTATTTTGTTAGCGGAAACAGATGAAGGTTTACGTAACATATATCGTCTAAACTATTATGCTAACAAAGATGGTTTTTATAGTAAACCTCGTATTGATTTGAGTTTACTAGCTCAACATAACGAAGGTATCATAGCTACTACTACTTGTATTATTTCTCCTTTCGCCAAGTATTACTTCAACGGTGAAACTGAGAAGATGAGAACACTATTCAATAAGATGTATAATATCTTTGGTAAGGATAGGTTCTTTGTAGAGTTACACCCACATGAAAAGTTCTCTTACAGAGATAATGGTTCAGATCAACACGCTCAACGCGAATATAATTTTGCTATGGTTGAGATGTTTCGTAAGAACTATGACATTCGTTGTGTGTTAGCTAATGATGCACACTATCCCGAAAAGAAACATACTGATGTTCATGGTTTCATGTTGAATGTTAATACTAACGGTAAGTTTGATGAAACTAACTGTAAGAATTTATATATCGCACCCGAAGAAGATATGCGTAGGTTTTGGTATGATAACGGACATCATGAATGTATTGATGATTCCATCTTAGATGAAGCTATTGAAACAACCAAAGAGATAGCTACTCGTTGTCATGCTCGTATTGATGTTGAATCACTCAAGGAACCTAAGTTCTCTGTTCCTAGTGGTTACGAAGATAATCGTCAGTACATACTCAAACTTCTTAAAGATAGTTTGATGTCTAAGATAGATGACGGTATCATCCCCGAAGACAAGTCAGATGTATATATTGAACGTATCAAGACAGAGTTAGATTTGATACATAGTAAGGGCTATGTTGATTACTTCTTATTGACAAGAGATTTCTGTAATTGGGCTGAGGAGAATGACATAGTTCAATCTCCCGGTAGAGGTAGTGCTGCTGGCAGCCTTATATGTTGGTTGTTGGGTATAACAAGAGTCGATCCAATTAAGTATGACTTGTTCTTTGAACGTTTCATGAACCCAGAACGTATCAAGGAACCCGACATTGATAATGACTTCCAAGACACACGTAGACAAGATGTAAAGGACTATGTGGCTACTAAGTGGGGTGCTGCTAATATCGCTTCATGTTGTGCGTATAGTAGGTATACATCCAACACTTTATTGAGAGAAGTTCTCAAACACTATAAGGTTGACTTCAAGGTTGCTAACCAGATAGCTAAGAGTATCAGTGGTCACGTTTCATTGAACAAGGATATGGCAACACTATCTCAGATTATGGAAGAGAACAAGACAGTTCGCGAGTTCATCAACTCTTTGGAACAAGAACAACGAGATAGTATAATCAATATCTTAGATACAGTTATTGGTAATGTTCGTAATGTAACTATCGCAGGTGGTGGAACCATTATTAGTAGTCAACCACTTAACGAGATGATGCCACTGCGTGTAAGTAAGGATGCTGGTATTATTACTGAGTGGCAGGTAGAAGAACTTACCAAGATGAAATTTCTTAAGATTGATATTCTTGGTATATCTACTTTATCTGTAATCAAAACTATTATGGACGATGTGGGTATGACACTCAATGATTTGTATACACTCCCTATGGAACGTGAGGAGTATTCAGATGAGGATAAACAATACTATGATAAAGCATACGAACTCTTACAGCAAGGTGAGACACAGGGTATATTTCAGTTCGCAGGAGCAAACATCACAAGATGTCTTGTAAATGTCAAACCCACAGTATTAGAGGACTTAGCTGCTGTTAATGCTATCTATCGTCCCGGTGTTATCAAGATGGGTGCATTGGATAAGTTTATCAATAGACGTAATGGTAAGGAAGAGTCTAAGAATGACATACATCCACTGTTTGATGATATTCTATCACCTACAGAATACATTATGATCTACCAAGAGCAATTTATCCAGATGTTTAACAAGCTTGGTTTGGACTTTGGTAAGGCTGATATCATGCGTCGTATGGCTGAAGCTAATGACAAGGATGCTTGTCGTAAGTATTTGGAAGATAACCTATACAATGACGAATCACGTATGGTACTTTCATTAGAAGAAACACGTAAGGTAGCTGACAAGATTATTGATGGAGCAGGATATCTCTTCAATAAGAGCCATGCATTGTGTTATTCTCAGTTGGCATACTGGACTGCGTATATGAAGGCTCGTTATCCAGAGAAGTTTAGTGAGGTTATGTTCAATCACCATGTATCAGACAAGGATAATCTTGGTATTACTCTCACGATGGCACGTAAGTTGTTAGGTAATCCAAAGGTATCATTGGGTAATATCAATAACTTTACCAAGGATTATAGTGTGAAGGATAACACGATAACGATTGGTATGCGTTCAGTGAAGGGTATTGGTGACGCTGTTATTGATAAGATACTCAAATATCGTCCTG
>Ga0208162_1000979_pt1 | contig 15428 bp, 25 predicted proteins | sample CB_VirMetaG_4_FD_184539 | JGI IMG/M metagenome (GOLD analysis project Ga0208162, IMG submission 184539) | Freshwater to marine saline gradient viral communities from Chesapeake Bay - CB_1508_1M Viral MetaG (SPAdes) (version 4) | ecosystem: Environmental > Aquatic > Marine > Coastal | place: USA... | reverse complement strand
TTGATAAATCAGAGATAATTTGGGGGAACTAATGTTATTAAATACCAAAGAAGATTGGCAACCAGAAGAAGCAGATGTAATTGCATGGCAGAGAGCCTATCCTGCAATTAATGTTCACCAAGAACTGGCCGCTATGGAGTCATGGTGCGATGCTAACCCTACCAAAAGAAAGACATCCAAAGGTATTAAGCGGTTTGTTAATTCGTGGTTAGCTAGAGCGCAAGATCGGGGCGGTTCGCCACAAGCTAAGTCAGCCACTAAGTCAGATTCTATTCGCGCTAAAACCATTGATATGCAACTTACAGATATATCGTGGCTAGATGGGGAAGATTACGAAAAAATGAAGCAGTATTATCTAGAGACTCGCGGCTTTTATTATGACGGGGGTTTAATAAATGGCTAGTAAATATCACCCAGTGTTAGTTCCTTTCAAGGGTAAACATCCTTATTTTAAAGATGGCAAGGCATATAGCTATCGTGAGTACAGCAACTGGACTTTCCAAAATGATGAGCGCAATGGGATTGTGCCGTCTACCATGAAAGGTAGATTAAGGGGGCAAGCGTTCTGTGAGCCTAGACACTTGTACCCGATTGCTGATTTTGCGGCTACCAGCGAGAAGATTAAAAAGCTAAGAGGCTACTGCAAGGAAGCTAGACTGCGCGTTTTAAACTCGCCCCGTCTGGAAGGTAAATCAGAGAAGATGTCAGATAAATGGTTGAGGGTAAAACTGTGAGTCAGGGCGATCACGTTAGAATTAACAATAAGCGCGAGTCTGAAGATAGACTTCCCTTTCTTTTAAAAAGGATAGAGGCGTGGGATTACTCTGCGCCTTTAGTCGTTAAATTAGAGCCATATAAAGACCCGCGATCACTGAGCCAGAATGCTTTGTTTCATGTCTGGTGCGCTGAGTTATCTAAGGCGTTTATTAAGAAAGTGCCTACCGCTACTAAAGAAAATATGAAGCTGATGTTAAAGCAACGGTTTTTAGGTACTTATGATATTCAGGTAGGCAAGACTCTGATAGAAGGGCAGGTAAAGTCATCTTCTAAGCTAACGAAAGGCGAAATGGTACACTTTATGGATAACGTGTATCATTGGGCTAGGGAAAACGGGGTGCTGTTGAAGGTTCCGCATGACAGCGAGTACGCGAGGTTACAAAACCAGCAGGAGAGTTAAATGGACAAGATCGATCCTAGAGTGTTAAAGGAATTTGCAACAACAGAAAGGCATCACGAGGTATTGGATGCTGTTATTGAAACTGGATCAGCTAACAAGGCGGCTAGAAAGCTAGGATGTAATAGGCGCAGTGTTGACAGGTTGTTAAAATCATTAGAGGTAAAGGCCGCCTCTCAAGGCGTAGCACCGCACAGGGATTTGGTTCACCAGACCGCAGAGGGATTCGAGGCAAAGCGAATATCTACTGCCTACAAGGATGATGGATCTGTTGCGCTACAATGGGTTATACAAGAGCCGCATAAGCGCGATATGAAGGCCAAGATCGATGCCATGATGGAAGGCATGAAAGACGATCTAAAAGGATTTAAAAAGCCAGTAAAAGCCCCTTCCAAAGTAAACTCAGACTACCTAGCTATGTATATGATAGGCGATCACCATTTCGGTATGCTGGCCGATAGTGAAACAAAATTAGACGATGATGATTGGGACATAAAGATAGCTACTCAAATTTTGATTGACGCAACCGCTAGACTATCCAACAGGGTAGGCGATGCAGAAGTTGGTGTTTTATTGAACGTAGGTGATTTCTTTCATGCTGATTCAAGCAAAAACGAAACTACCGCTGGTACTAGGGTCGATGTCGATACCCGTATAGGCAAGACGTTTAAACTGGCTGGCAGACTGTTTCAAGTCTTAATTAATAAGATGCTAGAAACGCATAAAGAAGTTGTTGTAATAAACGTGCGAGGTAATCACGACTCAGATATGGCCTGTCACTTATCCAGTTGTATAGAATTGCTATACAGCCAAGATAAGCGGGTAAAAGTGTTACCAAACTACTCAAAGTTTATACATTACCAATGGAATAATAATCTGTTTGTTTTCCATCATGGCGACAGGATGAAGCATGAGCAAATCCTACAGGCGGTGATTAAGAATCTAGATGATGAGTGGAGTCAGTCTAAAAACCGTTATTGTCATCTGGGGCATATTCACCACCACACCGCTAGAGAGGTAGGGTCAATGCACTTTGAACACTGGGGAAGTCTAACCAGTACAGACCAGTGGCATTCAGATTCTGGCTATGGTGCTGAACGATCAATGACGGCTGTTATTTATCATAAGGATAGCGGTGAAGATTCTAGAGTAAAAATAACGGTGGGCAAATGAGCAATGTTATTAACTTTCCGAAAAGTGGAGTTAGTGCTGTTAGACAGTTTTGCGATTGCGGTAATGGCCTTGAGTATTGGGTTGGCGATGATGACAATGCTTACGGCATTTGCCCTTATTGCAATCTTGGGATGCCATGCGAAGTTAAAATGCTTGAGACGGAGGAAGATGAGTGAGTGCGTTGAACAAGCAGGAAGGGGGCGATCATTACAAGTTAGCCATCCAGCCTATAGAATACATCACCGCGAACAAATTAGATTTTATTCGCGGAAATATCATTAAGTATGCGACTAGGGATAAAAATGGCGCGGAAGATATTAAAAAGATCATCCATTATTGTGAACTACTTTTAGAATTGGAATATGGCCAAGAAGAAGAAATCTACGGTCGCTCAGGAAGTTGAGAAGGCGGCCAAGCTGTTACAAAGGTTGGTAAGGTTAAAGTCATCAGATGATAACGGGTACTGCACCTGCGTTACTTGCGGCAAGGTAGACCACTATAAGAATATGCAAGGCGGTCATTTTTACTCCCGTAGGCATATAGTATTCAAGCTATTTGAAGAAAACATTCACCCCCAATGCCCTGCTTGCAACCAGTGGGGTATGAAAACCACCAAAATCCAAGAAGCCTATCGGATATACATGGAAGATACGTATGGTGCTAGGCGCATCAGGGCAATGCAGAGACTGGCTTGGAGGGCATCGCCTAAGTTCAACAGGGAAGAAGTAATCCAGTTCGCCAGAGACATAAAAGAGCAAATCAAAGAGCAAGAATGGCGCATAGGTGAGATGTAGCGCAGTAAAATTAAAAAAAATTTTCGTTCCATATACGAAAAAGTTATAAGCAGATTCTTTTTATTACAAAATGTTATATAAAAACCATGATTATTGTATACATAAAAGTTTACTTTAGGCGGTAGATCGTTTATTGTTACATCTCAATCAATTAATAAAGGTAATACAGATATGTCAATTAAATCAATAGATCAGCGTATTCAAGAAGTGCAATCAGCACTGGCGCAGGGGTTCACATCCAAATCAGGCAAGAAAGATACTATGTATAGCTTGTCTTGCGTTTTCTATGACGTTAAAAATGTTCTTCAAGATGCTGTATGGGAAGTAGAGCGATCTACAGGTGAGCGCATCCAAGATTCTTTACATATCATTGGCAAGCAGTTGCACCACTTCAAGGTAGAGCATATTGAGTTTTTTGCTCAGTACAACAGCCACAACCAAAAAGCGATCAGCGACTTGTACAAGGTTCTTGATCTGCGCGATCAAATCAAAGCGTCTGAGATTGGCGTTAAAGAAAAATCAGCTACTCAGTTGATGCTTGAAGAAGAAATCAAAATGGTCAAGGCTGTTAAAGATAACGGCTTCCGCACTAACAACCATGTATGGACTCAGTTTTTCGATTGTGAGAATGAGTTCGGTACGCAGTGGGAACGATGCGATTGGTACTTAGATGGCAGACGCACAGCGTTCAGCAAGTGCATGGCCGTGGTAGGCAAGGATTTTAGATTCTGGACTGCCAAAGGTTGCCCAAGCATGAAGGGTTGGGATTTTTCAAAAATCGCTGAGTTTTACAACAGCTAACTTAACCGCCCCCTACGGGGGGCAACTTCAATAAAAGTAAACATTAATGTTACCAGGGAGATATCAATGATTAACCATCCTTATAAAGTTGGCCAAGAAGCCGCACGAATTGAGCGCAAGAAACGCGCAGAAAGCAGACAGGCAATGGTAGCGGCAATACTGTTGTTTCTTATTTTTAGCATTGTTTCACATATGGAATACACCGACTGCGTAAAATACGGTGTATGTTAGTTTCTCCCCTCTTGCCCCCTTCGGGGGGCTTTTTTAAGGATAATAATATGAAAGCTGATTTAAGAGATTTTGTAGGTTGGGTCACATCAAGAGATGATAGATGGGATGGTGACTTAATCGCACTTAGCGACAGTGAGAAAGATGCTTGCTGTTATACGTGGCTTAAAATGCATTCGACTTGGCTAGATGATATATTCCCGCATACGTGTTCTGATAACTTTGATGCGGTGCTAGATTTAACTTATCGGATCGGGCAATATCAAGCATTACCGTCTGGGTCGCTGGCTTACTATTTTAAGTCGAAAGAAACAGAATACCGCCATGAGTGCGATGATGACGGGTTCTGGTCTGAGGCATTAGATGACTTCAAAGCTATATTAGACAATGATGACTTTGAAGAACTAATAAGGGGTAGAATATATCTCTACTTGGAAGAGACTCTTAGGGAAAAGGTTTGGGATGAATTCTGCCAATACCAAAGTATAGAGAGGCAATTTTCATGGGAACACTAAATGCAGTTAATGAGTGGAAGCGTTTAAAAGAGTTATATCCAGCAATAGAAAAAAACGAGGCAAATGATGAACCAGATAGAAAAAGCAATGAAAGAAGCCCACAAGTTTGCAGACAAGGCGATAAAAGACGCAAACCAAAGCAGTCTAATGGGTAGCGTTAAAGAATGGCTTAAAACGCCTGTAATCGTCACCAGAGGGCAGTTTGCAGTTGTTTTAGTAGTGTTATCAATATTGGTATCGCTAATCGGATAATCCATAGGTCAGGGGTTCATAACCCTTCCTGCCAGAGTGATGCACTGGTGACCACTACGCATTAGGCCAAGGTTTCCCTTAACCTTTTGACCCAGACTAGCCCACTGGGGAGCCGAAACGGGCTATTAATATACATTAGAATATATACCAGAAAAGGTATTAATCTTATCAAGAACAAGCATTTCTCAGCATAAGCAAAAGTCTTTATAATCTCGCCTCATTCACGTAACCAGAGGCAACAGTGCTTTACATTATCCTATTTACCCTTATCTCTTTAACCGCAGTAGCCGCAGACGATCTAAGATAATTTACATAATCGTTTAAAACCGTATACAATGCCCCTATCCATCTACGTTAGGGGTATGTTATGGAATCAATCAAAGTATCAAATCGGATAGATGAATGCCTATTTTTTGAGCTAGAAGATCATCTGGCTCAGTTCGACGCAATCATGGACTCACTTATAGAAACAGACGTACAACGCCACACAATACGCGAGGCTTTAGCGGATTGGTCGCAGTCTGTAGATGAGGCTGTGGAAGATATTATTGAGCAACAAAAGCCAGAAGAGCCAGTGATGGTTGCAGATGAACTATTTGGGACTGAAGTATGACCGCTGGCAGACCAAAGTGGATACCTGATGAGCTAGCCTGTCGTAAGGCGCGAGAAATGGCCTCTAGAGGGCTTACAGTCAAGCAGATAGCCGATTGCTTGGGGGTGAGTGACGCAACCATATATGAGCGACAGAAAGAATATCCAGAGTTTCTTGAGGCTATAAAAAGGGGTCGCAGTGAAGGAATCAATCAGGTAACGAATAAACTATTCGAGAAGGCTATTGATGGCGATAACACCTGTATGATTTTTTATCTCAAAACCAGAGACAGAGAATCATGGGGCGATCAATATGTTGAACCAGTAAAAGAGATTCCACCAATCCAGATACTTGTGGACAAAGATGCAATTAACAAAGCCGCAGAGTGAAATCTTTTTAAGTGAGGCTAGGTTTGTTTCTGTTGTTGCAGGGCGTAGATTCGGCAAGACGTTTCTAGCCACTGGCGCATTATTAAGGGCGGCTATATCTGGAAACAATCGTAACGTCTGGTATGTTGCCCCTACCTATGGGGCGGCCAAAGAGATTTGCTGGAATATGCTGATTGAGACTATCCCAGAAGAGTACATCCAAAAGACCAACGAAACAGCCCTGACGATCAAGCTAATCAATGGATCGGTGATTGCCCTAAAGGGAGCAGAGAAGCCAAACAACTTACGTGGTCGTGCATTGGATTATGTCGTGCTAGATGAATTCGCTGATATGCGGCCAGAAGCATGGTATGAGGTATTGAGGGCATCCCTATCTGATCGGCAAGGGGGTGCGATGTTTATCGGTACGCCTAAAGGCCGTAATCACTTTTATGATCTCTGGGCGAAAGGGATTGATAAGGCGGTAGATTGGGAGTCATTCCAGTACACCACCATCGAAGGCGGCAACGTACCTGAAGAAGAGATAGAGCAAGCCAAGCAGGATTTAGATGAGCGAACATTCAATCAGGAATACTGCGCGGAGTTTGTCACTTACTCTGGATTGATTTATTACTCGTTCAGTCGTGAAGAGTCTGTATTGGCGTTAGACGATGATAATGGTACACTGCATATTGGTATGGATTTTAACCTTGATCCCATGTCTGCCGTTATCTGTATTCGTAAAGGCGGGAAGCTGTATGCCGTTGACGAGATAGTCATGTATGGATCAAATACAGACGAGATGGTTGCGGAGATTGATGAGCGTTATCCGACTCGTAATATAATTGTTTATCCAGACCCAGCATCAAGACAGCGGAAAACATCTGCTGGTGGTCGCACAGATTTGTCGATCTTACAAAACGCAGGATACAGCGTTAAGGCGAAAAAGAATCACGCACTGGTCAGGGATAGGATCAATGCTGTAAATAGTCGTTTACTGTCGAGCGATGGTGAGCGGCATTTGTATATCAGCCCGAAATGCAAGCAGACGATTAAGTCATTAGAACGGCAGACGTACAAGGAAGGGACAAGCCAGCCAAATAAAGATGGGTTCGATCATATGAATGATGCCCTTGGTTACTTGGTTGAATACTTGTTCCCCGTTCGCACTGAATACGACACACCACAACCTACTAGGTGGACTTGATGAAAACGATTGAAACAACGCACCCAGAATACGATAACAATCAGTCGCGCTGGGAGTTTTATTTGCGCTCTTATATGGGCGGTGAAGATTACATAGATGGAGCGTACCTAACGCGCTACATTTCAGAAGATAAAGATGAGTACAACCGACGACTTGATCTAACCCCGATAGATAACCACTGTAAAAACATTGTTCACATTTACTCTAGCTTCCTATGGCGAGTACCCCCGACTAGGGCATATAACTCAGCCGCTGGGAATGTAGCACTTGAGCCATTCTTAAAAGATGCTGATCTTGACGGGCGTAGCTTTAATGCGTTTATGCGAGAGGCGCAGGTTTGGTCTAGCGTTTACGGCCATGTATGGTTGATGATGGACAAGCCTAAGTCTACAGCGGGAACAAAGGCAGAAGAGTTAGAGCAAGACATTCGGCCTTATGTAACGATGTTCACCCCTGAGAACGTATTTGACTGGAAGTACGAAAGAACGGCCAGCGGTAGATTTGAGCTAGTTTATTTAAAGATTAGGGAAGCAATCGACAGGGTGACTGATACGCAAACAGATACATGGTATAGGGTCTGGACTAAAGACAGCGTACAGCTATGGCATTCGGTCAATGATAATGAGCGCATGGTTGAGCAAGAAGATAATGCACTAGGCAAGATTCCTGCTGTATTCCTTCCTGCCCAGAGATCAGTTGTTCGCGGTATCGGCATATCAGATATATCAGATGCGGCCTATATGCAGAGAGCGATCTATCAGGAACTATCAGAGATAGAACAATTAATCCGAATCAGTAATCACCCTACTCTAGTGAAGTCATACCAGACCGATGCTAGTGCAGGGGCAGGGTCAATCATTAATATGCCTGATGACATGGATGCACAATTAAAGCCGTTCCAGTTGCAACCTAGCGGTCAGAACCTTGACGCTGTTCGCAACTCGATAAAGGATAAGGTCGAGGCGATTAATCGCATGAGCCATATGGGTGCTGTGCGCGGTACTGAGGCAATGACCCAATCAGGCGTGGCGATGCAGACAGAGTTTCAGATGTTAAACGCGAAACTATCTGAGAAGGCCGACATCTTAGAACTGGCAGAAGAGCAGTTGTGGCAGTTGTTCTGTGAGTGGCAAGACATAACCCCTGATATAGAAATCTATTACCCTGACGCATTTGATCTACGTGATTACGATAAAGAACTATTGTTCCTACAGCAGATGAGAGCAACTGGCGTTAAGTCAGTCACCTTAATGCAAGAGATCGACAAGAAGATCAGCGATCTAGTGTTAGATGATGAGGCGCTGGCTAAGTCGCACGTTGAGATTGAAAGCGGATCGCAAGTATTAGGTCAGTTTGCAGAGCAGGATGTTGCTGAGTAATGCCAGCGGATACGGCTTATTCTGAAGCATTAGAGAAGTTAGCCGATAGCCATCAAGAAAGGCTACAGGCGGCTCTAGTGACGTTAGAGGATAGGGTTGCTGATCTTATGGCAACTGCGCCTCTACAGGATGGTAATCTGTTCGATTTAGAATGGGCTATATCTGCGCGTAACGAAATTAGATCAGCGATTGATGAAACGTATCTAGCCACTGTTGATGCGATGATAAGGGACTACAATGGCGTAGCGGCTGAAGCGGCTGTAATGCTAAAGACATATGGAGACTTTACTAAAGCAAGCCCTGCGGTCATTAGCCAACTACAGCGGTTATCATTCCAAGGATTCGAGGCGATTGCTAATGAGTACCTTGATGTCATAGCGACTGAGGTTTACCAGAACACCCTAACGGGCAGAGCGTTTGCAGATTCGGTAAAGACTATTCGCCATGCAGTAAATGGCGTATACATTCAATCTGATGACTTAGAGGCACAGCGGTTAGTTGATATAGCAAGAACAGGCACAGCGGCAGAAAGTGCGGCCGCAGTTGAGAAGCTACATACCTTATATGCTAGGGATAGGGTTGGTAACAACCTTAGACGTTATTCTACCCAGATGGCTCAGGATAGCTTGATGCAGTTCGATGCTTCCATTAACACCGCTATCGGTAAAGAATCAGGCGCAACCAAGTGGAAGTATTACGGCACGACAGTAAGAGATACCAGACCATTTTGTAGGGAACACGTTAATAAGGTGTTTACCACTGAAGAGATAGAAGAGACATGGGCGGGTAGCTGGAAAGGCAAGGCCGCTGGCGATCCGTTTATTGTAAGGGGCGGCTATAACTGTCGCCATCATTTTAGACCAATACTAGAGGATTAATCATGCCACAAGGTAAAGGTACATACGGTTCAAAGGTCGGCAGACCCAAAAAGAAGAAAAAGAAGAAGATGGTTAAAAAATAATCATTTGTGATACACTACGGATTCACCAATACTCTTTAAGAGGTTCGTAACATGAGCGATGAAATCATGGACACAGAAGCAGAGACTGAAACTGCGGCAGTAGAAAGTCAGGAAGTAAAAACCTTTACTCAGGATGAACTAGACCGCATTGTTGCGGATCGTGTTGCAAGAGAGCAACGTAAGTTCGACAAGAAACTATCTGGCGTTGATCTGGATGAAGCAAAGGAACTGTTGGCACAAAGAGAAGCCGCAGAACTGGAGCGACAAAAAGAGCGCGGAGAGTTTGATGCGATCCTGAAGAAAACGGTTGAGAAAAAAGACATGGAGATTCAGAGTTATAAAACGAAGTTGCAACAGACGCTAGTAGACGGAGCGATTCTGGGTGCGGCATCTAACAATAACGCTGTTAATCCGAATCAAGTTTCTCAGTTGCTTAAAACCAATACTCGCCTGTCAGATGATGGCAATGTAGAGGTGCTAGACGATAACGGCACACCGCGATACAATGACAGCGGTGATCTGCTATCAGTCAATGAGATGGTAGCTGAATTCTTGACAGCAAACCCGCATATGGTCAAAGCCTCACAAGGTGGCACTGGCTCGATGGGCAACGCTGGTGGCTCGACACAGAAGCCTCAATCTGTGGCAGATATGGTTGCAAACTGGAATGATGGTGGCAAAGAAGCATTTGCCGCTATGAAAAAAGCGTAACCACCAAACCACAATTTTATTTTTATTTAGAGGACTTTTAAAATGGCCGCAACAACTTCAACTACTCTTGACGATCTATTTGCGAATATTATCGCTCAGGCTCGTTTCACTGCTGAAGAGCAGTCTTTAATGCTGGGTCTAGTTACTCAGTACAACATCGGCGCACAAGCTGGCAAAACTATTCAGGTTCCTAAGTACCCTGCAATAGCCGCCGCTGATTTGACCGAAGGCACAGACATGACTTCAACCACCGTATCTACTAGCTCAGTGTCTATCACTGTAGGCGAAGTAGGCGCACAGGTTCTACTTACTGATCTAGCCGCTATGGGTGCTGGCAATCCTGCTGAAGAATTAGGCACTGTACTTGGTAACGCTATTGCTACTAAGATGGATACTGACCTGATTGCTTTATTTGACGGATTCTCTGGCTCTATCGGTACTGCTGGTGCAGAGATCACTGTAGCTGACCTATTCAAGGCGGCCGCAACTCTACGCGCTAACAAAGTTACTGGCGTAATCAATGCTGTAGTACACCCATATCAGGCGTACCAGTTGAAGGCTAACCTAACTAACACCTTTGCTAATCCAAATGGTGGCGACTTGCAGAATGAAGCAATGCGTAACGGTTATGTTGGTACTATCGCTGGTATCAATGTATATGAGTCTGCTAATGTTTCTATCGATGGTTCTGACGATGCTAAAGGCGCAGTATTTGCTCCAGAGGCACTCGCTATCGCTATGAAGCGCGACTTCCAAATTGAGCCACAGCGCGATGCTTCCAATCGTGCCTTTGAGCTTAACGCTACTGCCATTTATGGTGTTGGCGAGTTGGATGACTCGTTCGGTGTTGAAGTCCTTTCGGATGCCGCACTGTAAGACTATGGATGCCCCCTTTTCGGAGGGGGCTATCTTTTGAGGTAACTATGGCAATAACGTATCGTGGCGAAAGGTTCGAGGGCTATAACAAGCCAAAGCGCACTAGGAATCACCCAGAGAAGAGCCATGCAGTATTGGCTAAAGAGGGTGACAAGGTTCGCTTGATTCGATTCGGTCAGCAGGGAGCAGACAACAAGCCTCCCCGTAAAAACGAAAGCGAAGCAGATAAGGCCAAGCGTAGAGCGTTTAAGGCTAGGTTTGCAAAAGACATAGCAAGAGGCCGTAAAGATAAAACAGCATCAGCGGCATACTGGGCAGACAAGGTGAAATGGTAATGGCATTCTCTCAAGATTCAGATTTAGTCGATTTAATCCCTGATATTCTCTCTTTAGGTATCACATCATTTGCTGACGATCATGCAAAGTCGCAAGCAGATATTGAGCGCGAGTTGCGGATCAAGTGGTGGCCTAAGAAAGGTATAGCAGGTGAGATGGAGAACTCCAAACTTACTGATTCACAGTTTACCCGATGTTCTGCTTATTTAGTTTTGGCAAGGTATGCTTTGCCGCAACTGACTAACTGGGTAGAAGATGATAGATTCCAAAACATGATGGACTTTTATAAAGCCCGTTATGGTGAAGAGTTCGACGCTATCCTGAGAGATGGTGTTGAGTACGATGACGATGGCAATAGCACTATCGACAATGACGAAAAGCAATCAGTGAACTCTGGTCGGTTGGTTAGATAATGGATATACGCCTACAAACTAACGCTAAAGAGATTGCCAAAAGAGTAGGCAAAAAAGGCAAGGAACTATCTGCCAGCGTTAAACGGGCATTACTGATTACAGCGCAGGAAGGCGTAAATGTAATACAGGATAGGACTGCCAAGGGTGTAGGCTATAAAGGAATGTTCGCATCATACACACCAGAGTATGCATTGTTTAGATCAGGTAAAGGCAGAGGCACAAAGCCAGATTTAAACTTTACGGGTCAGATGCTAGGGTCTATGTCTGTTAGGGCTAATAGTAAACAGGCTGAGATATTTTTCAGCAGAGCGACTGAATCGAAAAAGGCCGCAATGAACGACAAGAAAAGACCGTTCTTTGGCTTTAACGATCAGGAAGAAAAGCAACTGGGCAAGATATTCTTTAAGGCGTTAAAATGAGTGTAAGAGAAAACATTGCCAATAATATAGTTACTACCCTGCAAGCGATCACATCGCCTGTAGCTGTTAAATATGTAACTAGAGAGCCATTTGCTTTTGATAAGTTATCGAATGCTCAGTTCCCAGCGATTCTAGTTAGGAGCGCAGGAGAGAACAGAGAAGATAGTAGTCTAGGCGGGTCAATCACTCAGCGCATGGCTACAATAGATTATGAACTGGTTTGTTTTGTTAAAGGGTCTGTAATTGATACAGCGCGAAATAACATTATCGAAGCAGTAGAAGAGGGTCTTGATGTTGATCGTTTGCGTGGGGCTAATGCCTTAGATACGCAGATAACTAACATCGAGATTGATCAAGGTTCTATTGATCCCATTGGTGGGGTCATTATTACAGTTCGCGTTTTGTATCAGTACACTCGCGGCACAACTTAACTTTAATTTGAGGTATAAATCATGGCGACTAAAACAGGCGCATCTGGAGTAGTAAAAGTACAAGTCTCAGGCACGACTGTTGCCGTGGTTGGCGAAGTACGATCTTTCACTTTTGACGGTTCGGCAGACACTATTGAAGATTCAGTAATGGGCGATACTGCACGTACTTACAAGCAGGGTCTATCAACTAACACTGTATCTATCGAGTGCTACTGGGATGAAGCAGACGCACAGCAGTTGATCTTAGATGAACGTGCTGATGTAGACTTTGAAATCTATCCTACTGGTACTGGTACTGGCGAAACTTACTTCTCTGGTGGCGGCATCGTTACTTCACGTTCTATAACTGGCGCATTTGATGGCATGGTTGAAGCCAGCTTTACCATCCAGTGCAGTGGAGCAATCACAGAAGCTACAGCGTAATAGGGGGATTTAAACCATGGGATTAGCTAAAGAGTTACGCAACAGAAGGGAAGTAAAAGCGCGAGAAGTTGTTGTTCCTGCGTGGGGTGATGAATCTGGAGACTTTAAGTTATATTGCAGGGCTATTACCTGTTATGACTTAGACCAACTTCAGAAGAAGCACCCTAACTTCCTGAACAACACTACCATCGGTGCAATGGTAGATTTGATTTGCATGAAGGCAGAAGATGAGGGCGGTAATAAACTCTTTTCATCTGCTGAAGATCGCATGGATTTGATGGGTGAAGAAACTAATATTATTAGTGACATTGCCAATCAGATGTTTGCAGAGATCGAGTCTATTGAGGCAATCGAGGGAAACTGAGAACCGATCAATCAAGGATGAACTTATTGTCTTTGGCTGATCGGCTTCACATAACAATAGCAGAGGCAGAGCAAATGCCTGTCAACCACTTTAACGAGTGGCTGGCCTATTTCCAGATAATGAGTGAGAGCGATGGCTGAAAACGTCAAGATTACGATAAGCGCGATTGATAAGACTAAGAAAGCCTTTAATGGGGTTACTGCTGGTCTTAGGGCAGTTTCAAAAGCCGCATTCTCAATGAAAGGCGCACTAGTTGCGGCCGCTGGTCCTGCCGCTATTGGGTTATTAATCAAGCAATCATTAACTGCAACTGATTCTCTTAAAAAGACTGCTGACAAAATAGGCACATCGACTGAGGCTTTAAGCAAATTCCAATTTGCCGCTGAATTGACGGGCGTGAGCGTTGAAACTGTCAACATGGCCGCGCAAAGATTTACCCGTAGACTTGCAGAAGCCGCAAGGGGTACTGGTGAGGCTAAAGGCGCGTTACAAGAATTAAACATCAATGCAGAAGAGTTAAAGAAAAAGTCACTCGACGAGCAAATGCTTGATCTTGCTGATGCGTTTGGAAATGTAGAAAGTAGCGCAGATAGAGTTAGGCTGGCGATGAAGCTATTTGACTCTGAAGGTGTATCATTAGTTAATACACTTGCAGAAGGCAGGGATGGTCTTAGAGAAATGTTTGCAGAGGCCGAAACGCTTGGCATAGTGATGTCGGGCAGGGCGGCACAAGGCGTAGAAGATGCTAACTATGCACTTACTAAGTTATTTGCTTTATTTAAAGGCATCAGGGATCAAATAACTGCCGCATTAGCACCAGTAATAGAGCATCTTGCAGATTTATTGAAAAATAAGTTACTTATAGCAATACAAGAAGCAAGTGGTTCTATAGAGCAATTTGCAAACGAAGTAATTAAAGACATTATTATTGGGTTTGGTAATTTTGTCATTGGTGTTGGCAATGCTGTTTCTGCATTAACTACTTTTGCAAATGAAGTATCAAATACTTATGGGAAAATAAAAAAGTCTTTCGATGAAACATATATTTTTATTGAAAATGCTTTTGGATATGAAACATCCGATAAAATAAAAGCCGCTGGACAGGCCATTGTTGATTTTGGCAACAGCAGTGCTTTTGCATTTGGACAATTAAAAGAAAATAACCAAGAACTAGAGAAAACGCCCACTATATTCAACAGATGGGGCGATGCCATTAAGAATGTATCTGGTGCAATGCCTAGCTTGCGCGATCAAATGGTAACTGTAGCGAAAACTCTTGAAACATCATTAACTGATGGCTTTACTGCCGCAATTAGTGGCGCAAAGTCATTTGGTGATGCAATGAAAAGCATGGCTAAAACTGTCGTGGATTCTTTAATTAAAATGATGGTGCAATATTACATTACTAAGCCAATATTAGATTTAGTTGGTGGTGCGCTAGGCATACCGACTACACAAGTTACCAAGCAATCAGCAATAGGTGGATCGCAAAATAGAGGGCAAGCAACGTGGGTTGGCGAGCGCGGGCCAGAATTGTTTGTTCCAAATCAAAACGGCTCAATAATTCCAAACAATAAGCTGGGCGGTGGTAGCGGTGGCGTAGTAGTTAATCAGACCATAAACGTATCGACAGGCGTACAGCAGACAGTCAGAGCAGAAATTGCTACACTTATGCCACAGATTGCCAATGCCGCTAAAGGTGCAGTTGCAGACGCTAGAATGCGCGGTGGTGGTTATTCCAAAGCATTAGTAGGAGCATAAAAAATGCCATTAGCATTTCCATCAGTCGGCATACAGTCCATTAATATGCGGTTACGTAGAACTGTAGCCGTATCAGAGTCACCATTTACCTACGATCAGCAAGTGTACGAGCATTCAGGGGCTAGATGGGAAGCAGAGATCAGCCTACCGCCTTTAACCTATGCAGAGGCACGATCAGTCGAGGCATTTATAGTCGGCTTAAAAGGGCGTTCTGGCACGTTTACGTTCGGTCATCCACTGCATACAAGTAC
>Ga0208162_1000978_pt1 | contig 15431 bp, 15 predicted proteins | sample CB_VirMetaG_4_FD_184539 | JGI IMG/M metagenome (GOLD analysis project Ga0208162, IMG submission 184539) | Freshwater to marine saline gradient viral communities from Chesapeake Bay - CB_1508_1M Viral MetaG (SPAdes) (version 4) | ecosystem: Environmental > Aquatic > Marine > Coastal | place: USA... | reverse complement strand
AGAGAGTACACATCGTATTCTAACGAGGGCGGCTGGTTTGATGGGGACAAAATCAGATTTCATTTAGGCTACCCAGAGAAGATTGGCGGCTGGCAAAAGTACAGTTCTAACTCCTTTGTTGGCACTGCTAGGCGGCTCCATAACTGGGTAGCGATAGACGGCTCCAATTTTATGGGTATTGGCACTACAGTTAAATACTACATTGAAGAAGGTGAAGCTTTTTTTGATATTACTCCAATTCGAGAAACCACATCAGCGGGTGATGTAACCTTTTCTGCCACCAATGGATCGACAACAATCACCGTAACAGACATAGCCCACGGCGCTGTGGTTGGTGACTTTGTTACTTTTAGTGGCGCTGTCAGTCTTGGTGGGTCTGTATCTTCGGTTATTCTCAACGATGAATATCAAATTGACACTGTTATCGACAGCAATTCATACACGATAACAGTTGTTATTCCAGCAAACTCTTCTGACACAGGCAATGGTGGAGCGAGCGTTGTTGGCAGCTATCAAATAAACACAGGTCTAAACACTACTGTTGGTGGCACAGGTTGGGGCGCGGGTCTTTATGGCGGACGTACTCTTGGTGGTTTGCAAACAATCGTAAATGAAGGCGGTACATTTTCGGCAGTAGACACCACACTTACAGTTCTTAATGCAAGCCCATTCCCGTCTACTGGTACAATTTTAATTGACCGAGAGTTAATGACATATTCTGGAAAATCTGGAAATGACTTAACCGGCCTGACAAGAGGTGTAAACGGAACAGCCGCTGACAGTCACGCAAACGCATCGACTGTGTTTCTGGCTATCGGAAACTCTGATCCAAACCTAGACTTTACTGGATGGGGTTCCTCTGCCGCTGGCGGTATTATACCGGTATCTGAGCTTCGTCTTTGGTCGCACGATAATTTTGGTGAAGACTTAATTATTAATCCTCGTGACGGTGGAATTTATTATTGGGATAAAACCAACAGCTTGGCTTCAAGGGCTGTAGAAATTGGAACCTTGGGTGGAGCTTCTAACACGCCAATCATTGCAAAGCAGGTTCTGGTTTCTGATCTGGATAGACATGTTATAGCTTTTGGCTGTAACGCACAGGGCAGCACAGATCAAGACAATTTGTTGATCCGCTTTTCTGACCAAGAATCAATTACCGACTGGACGGCGACAGCCACCAACACAGCCGGTGATTTGCGCCTTGGCTCTGGGTCTACTTTTGTTCAGGCTGTGGAGACTAAGCGTGAGGTTCTTGTTTGGACGGACAAGTCCCTTCATTCTCTACGTTTTATTGGGCCACCATTTACATTTGGTTTGCAGCAACTTGCTTCTAACATCACAATTATAGGGCCAAAAGCTGCGGTGGCTACAGAAGACTACGTTTTCTGGATGGGTATTGATAACTTTTATGTATATGCCGGTCAAACCACACAGCTACCTTGTACAGTTCGAGATTATGTATTTACTGACTTTAACAAGGGGCAGTCTGAAAAGGTTGTTTCTGGGGTTAACTCACAGTGGGGGGAGGTTATTTGGTTTTACCCCTCTGCAAGCTCTGAAGAAAACGATAGGTATGTGATATACAACTATCTGGAAAAGGTTTGGTATTACGGAACACTAAGCAGAAGCGCATGGATTGATCGTGGTATTCGGCAATATCCTATAGCCGCTGGTGGTAATTACCTTTATAATCACGAGATTGGTCAGGATGATGACGGAGTTCCGATGCAGTCTTTCATTGAGTCCAGTCAAATGGATATTGGAGACGGGGAACAGTTTGCGTTTTTAAAGAGGATTATTCCAGATGTTAAGTTTGAAGGCTCTGCGGCTGTAAATCCAGCAGTCGATTTTACTATTAAAGCCAGAAACTACCCGGGCGGAAACTACCTGCAAACAGAAACAAAAACAGCAACACGAACCGCAACCGTACCAGTAGAGCAGTTTACAGAAAATTTAAACATAAGAGCCAGAGGAAGATCCTTTGCTTTCCGCCTTGACTCATCAGGTTCTGGTGTCCGATGGAAGCTAGGTAGTCCGCGTGTTGATATTCGTCAAGATGGGAGGCGTTAATGTCATCTCGCGCCTTGCCACCACCAAGACTTCCCGAGGCTCCAGAAGAATATACTATGGCTTATATGGAAGATTTAGTAAGAGCGCTGGATAACTACATCCAGCAAGAACGTAACCCGGGCGAAATGCGCGGTACAAAGATTACATTAACGGATTTGCCCACTAGCCCAACAGGGTTGGAAGTAGGTTCACTATGGAATGACACAGGAACAGTGAAGATAGTGACATAGCAGGAATTTCCTGTATAATTGTTCGTGTTTAATAAGGATTTGAACTATGGGTTTTTTAGATGATCTAGCCAAAATAGCGCTACCTGCTGTAGCCGGTAGTTTTTTGGGGCCTGCTGCTAGCGGTTTGTTTGGCAGCACAATGAGTCCAGCAGTTCAGAGCGCTTTGCTTTCTGGTGGTATTGGTCTGCTGACTGGCCAGAAACCCAAAGACGCACTTAAATCAGCGTTGTTAGGCGGCATTGGGCAAACGATGTTTGGTCAGGCTGGACAAGCTGCTGGTGCAGATGGTCAAAATCTTGCGAGGATGACTGCTGGCATGTCTCCAGGTGAGTCTATGGCAAGGTTTGGAAATACTCAAGCTGCTGGAACAGGATCAAAGATTATTCCAGCAGGCACAGGAACAAGCGCCCCAACAGAAGCCGTCAAGCCTCAAACCATGTCTGCTGAATTGTTGCAGGGCCTTGGCATGGGCGGTGATAACATGTTGTTTAAAATTCTTAATACTCAACTTGGTGAGGGCGCTGCCGCCGGATTGCTGGCGCAACTTTTGTCTGGCGATGAAGAAGAAGACACAAGAAGCTCTTGGGAAAAAAGGCCATATGCAGGCGGAAAGCAATATGGAAGACTGGGTGGGATTAACTACAATCAAGGCGGTTTAGCACAGTATCCGCGCCGTGATGGTGGGATTGACCCTAATGAGGGTTCAGGAACTCAAGATGATGTTCCGGCCATGTTGACTGCTGGTGAATTCGTAATGACCCGTGACGCAGTAGAGGGCGCTGGTGGCGGTGATGTTCAGCAAGGCATAAATCGCATGTATAGTATGATGGATAAGTTTGAAAGGATGGCCTAATGGCTACTCAAACAGTAGAACAAGTACAACGCCTAGCCCCTTATTTGGAAGGTCTGGAACAGCGCCTTCTTGGTACAGCATTTGGTGAATTTGACGACTCTGGAGCGCAAACAGCGACCGGACTTCTTGACAAACCCATATCGCTTCCACAACAGCAAGTAGCTGGGCTTGACCCACTCCAGCAGAAGGCTCTTGACATAGCTCCGGGAATGGTTGGATCTTATGCTCCATTTACGCTAGCAGCCTCTGGACAAACTCTTGGCGGGCAGGCAGCGCTTTCTGGCGGACTTAGCACAATTATGGACCCAACAGGTGGCGCTGAAAAATTTAGTGATTCACTTGCTCGCCTTCGTCAGTTGCAGGCTTCTGGAGCAATTGGTCAAGGCCTTGGCTCTGTTGGCTCTGGCATGATGGGCTTTTCGCCAGCTTCCATTTCAGCTTATATGGACCCATATCAACAAGATGTTATTGACCAAGCGATGCAAGACATTGCTCGGCAGGGTCAAATACAAGAACAGAATATTGGCGCAAGAGCAGTAGGCTCTGGCGCTTTTGGTGGCGCTAGACAGGGTGTGGCTCAAGCTGAACTTGGCAGGGCGACAATGGATCAGCAGGCAAGAACCGCCGCTCAGTTGCGCTCAACAGGATATGCAGATGCCGCTAGAAGAGCGCAACAAGCCTTTGAAGACCAGCAAAAACGCTCCCTTTCTGGATCAGAACTTATGGGCAGGCTTGGAACCTCATTGGCTGGATTGCCTAGTGACTATGCAGAGGCTATTGCAAGATCTCAAAAAGCAGGCCAGCTTATGGGCGGACTGGGGCAGGCATACGGACAGCTTGCTGGTACAACCGCTGATATTGGCCGCGTACAGTCTGAGCTTGGCCGCGCTGACCTTGGCATGCTTACACAGCTTGGTGATATTGGTCGCAACTTTCAGCAACAGCAGCTTGAGGCACAGCGCCAGAACCTGTTGCAGACTGCTCAAGAGCCGTTTACACGACTTGAAATGGGTCAGTCTTTGCTCAAGGGCATCCCAAGTGCAGGATTGTCATCAACATTCAAGTCAGCAACAACACCAGACACCAATCCTTTCTTAGCAGGCGTTGGTGCATATACAGCGCTGCAAGGTATTAAGCCATCAGGCTCAGGCAGCAACTAGGGGTATATAAATGGCTCAGAATCAGATACTACCTTTAGGCTCCGGTTTAGGGGCAATTAGAGCGCCATCTTTGCAAGGTGACGCAAACGAAGCGGCGTTTCGCAAAGACGCTTCTAGTGGTGGGTTGCTGGGTCAATTATTAAGCAAATACCCTACTCAACAACAGGCCATTGACGCTCGTAAATCTGCTCAATCTAGCATAAGTGATATACTTGGCGGTCTTATGGGGGCTGGGTCAGCAAGTAGTGAGCCTATGTTTATGCCTGATGAGTCTTCAGGCATGAATATTGATGGCTCAGAGCCAACACAAACACCATTCTATATTGGAGAATTTGGTAAGGATTTAGGCGGTCAAATTTTAAAAGATCTTCGTGGTCTTTATAGTGGGCCAAACATCAAAACAGGCAGAGATCTTTATGGAAGGGATTTTGATGTTACTGGTGGATCTTTAAATTTTGATGAAGAATTTGGCGGCACTATACCAAGAGCCACTGAAGATATTATTGATTTTGATGTGCCTCCCGCCGATTTTGATGGCGAGATGGGCGAAGATTTAGTTGTTGACGGCGGGGAAGAAGCCGCTTCGCCTAAAAAGAAACCAGATGAGTCCGATGCAGAGTTTAATGCCAGAATTGAACGTGAAGAACGTGGTGATTTTGGTGATTCTTCTGCTTCGGCTGGCGGGGGGTCTGGAACGGAAGCAGGGTTAAAAAAAGACGCTACTAATTTGTATAAGGGATTGTTGGACGATTCTCTTGCGTCATATAATAAGATGCTTGGTTTGGCTCCGTCAAAAGCAAAAACAATGCAAGAATATAAAGATGAATTTTCCAAAGCTACTGGCATAGACATATCTGGCGACCCAGACAATAAAGCTGCTATTACAGCATTTGGATTGGCGCTTATGCAGAACAAAGCAGGAAAAGGTTTTAACGTAGGAAAAATGCTGTCTTCAGTTGGTGAAGCCGGTGAAAAAGCTCTTCCTTTGATGGAAAGGGCGCGTCAAGAGGCCCGCGCTAATCAGCTTGCTGCTGGACAATATGCTCTTGGAGAAACAAAAACAGCAACTGCAAATAGACAAAAGTTCCTTGTTGATCAGGCAACTTATCTTAGAGATCGCCGCGACCAAGTTCTTGGCGCAGAGACTGCCAGAATTAATCAACTTTCTGATAATGAAGAAAAGCGAAAGGCAGAAAGAGAACTGGCGCGTGTCAAATTTGGTTACGATTTAGATGTGAAGTTGGCTGAAGCAGACCTAAAGGGCGCACAAAAAGCTGCTGAAAATAAAGTAAAAACATCTGATACTATTACCTTTGAAGACGCCGGAATAAAGGGTGTAAAAATTACTACAGCAACTAGAGCGTCTGATGGAAAAGCAGTATTTAAGCAACCGGTTTTGGAAGCCTCTGCTCTTGGTACGGCGCTTGGAGATGTTCAAGAGGGCATAACATCTTTAGACAGGGTTCGTGACGCCATTATAAAAGTAAAAGACCTTCCTGGCGGTGCCACAGTTCAAAAAGGAAAAGAATTGCTGCAAGGCATTGCAAACTCCCTAAATCTTGATTTAACTAAAGAGCCTGTTTTTGAAAAGAAAGTCATTGACGGTGAAGAGGTTGAGGTCTTTGTTGGGTATGCAGACAAGCCAAAGCCGCTGGCTGACGCTGACGCAATAAGAAAGCGTGTTATTTTGCAGTTTAAGCGTTTTCTTACGCAGGAAACAGGAAACGGTATTTCAAATGTTGACATAAAGCAGGTTGAAGCAATCCTTGGTGGGATTGACTGGTTTGGGGATCCGAATGTTGCTTTGAAAAGCATTGAAGAGGCAAAGACTATCTTTACATCGAAGAAAAGCAAGATTAACACCTACCTAAAGCAATTTGGAGATGAAACAAGATATACAAATGCAGATGATTATAAGGCATCAAGACAAGCTATTCGAGATGCTGCTCTTAAAGCGTACAAAATTGGTGATCCTTCAGAGGCGTTTGAATACACAACGGATGAAGCTGGCGTAAAAACCTACAAAGTTTTTTAAATAGTAAGGCTGATACATGGGCAAGATAAAAATAGAGCTTCCTAAAGAAAGTTTCTTTGTTGAGATAGCCGGTGAAGAGCCAACTGTCGCTGAAGAGCTGAAAATTGCAGAGCTTATTGGCTCAAAAAAACAGGAAGTGCAGGCGCAGTCTAATGTTCGCAGGTCAGAACAAGGAGTCGATTCAGCATTTGACACAGAAACCGGTGTAAAAAGCGGTTCGCTTCGCGCTGTCCTGTCTATGGCTGAAAAAGCTGAAGAAGAAGATGCTAAGTTAACAGAATTATTTGGCATGTCTAAAGGCACTGACTTTCTGCGCGACAATCGTGGAAGGCTTGCCCTTACTCCAGAGGGCGGTAAAAAAGTTGGTGTTGACTTACAGAAAAACACTCTCATTGATGAAGAGGGCTTGAGTTGGTATGACCTTGCCGATTTAACAAGCATGGGTGCGGATATTGCTGGCGGTATTTACGGTACAGTAAAAGGCGCAGCGCTGGGAACGGCTACAATGGGGCCGGGGTTTGGAACTTTTGTAGGCGGGGCTTTGGGCGCTGGCACAGGCACAGCGGCTGCTGGTGCGGTTGAAGAGGCTATTGAAGGGCTTCTTGGCGTGTCTAGACAAAGCGCTAGTGAGATTACAAAAGATCTTGCGTTAGACTTTGGTGTTGGCGCAGCCGGTGAGGTGGTAATTGGAGGAGCAATAAAAATTGCGGCTCCGTTTGTCCGTGGCTTGCGAGGGAAAAGACTAGAAGGTGAAGAGCTTCAAACAGTGGGAATGGGGCTTGCTGACGAAAAAGCTTCCCAGCGAATACTGATGGCTCAAGCAAAAGAAATTTCCGAGCAAACAGGTCGCCCAGTTGATGAGGTTATGACCGAGATTTCAGGCCCCACAGGTATGGGCTTTGGCGAAACTCGCGTTGGATTTGGAGGATTAAAGCCAACTCTTGAAAGCGCTGGCGGCACATCAATTGCCGCAAGGGCGCAGAGAATTGCTGAAAAGATTAGAGGAACAAGCAAGCGCCTCATAAGCAATTTTAAAACGCTTAACGATACATTTAACACTTACAAGTCTCAGCTTGGTTTGGCCGCCGATCAGCCTATAGCACAGTCTATTGCTGATGAAGCTGGCGAAGTTCTGAAGGCTGGTATACAGGGTAAAAACCAAGCCTTAAAGATAGCGGAAGAAGAAGCCAGAAGTGGTGTTTTAAATCAATTTGACGAACTCGCAAAAGAGCTAGGTGCCGCCTCAAAGGTGGACGAAGGTATTAATTCGTTTGTGTTTCAGTCTCTTGCCAAGTCACTAAACCAATTTGATCAGTTAGCCACATCCAAATATGCCGCTATTGATAAGGTTATGAAAGACACGGTTGGTGATTCAGAGATATTTAGCACTGAAGCCTTAAAGACAGTGGCAAAACAGCTTCAAAGGCGTCATGGGCCTGCCATAAAGGCAAGCACAGGAATTGGTGATAAGCTCGCTGATGAGGATTTGGTCGCAAAAGGTATAATAGAAGGATTTAACAGCCTCGGCAACAAAGCGTCTTTTGCCCAATTATACCTTTTGCGTAAAAAGCTTTGGGACACAAACTTTGCCTTCAAAGGCTTAAATGGCACAAACAAATTAGACGATGCAATACGTTTAATTGACAATATGATGACAGAAAAGGCCGTTACAAGTGCTGCTCAGTCTTCAGCGCGGTCTCTTGGAGATGAGGGTGTACAGCTTTTAAGTAACGCAGCCAAAGAGCTGGGATCAGCCCGTAAGTTTTATTTAGATGGAATGACCAAAATCGACAACATGACCAGAGCCACTGGACTAAAAGAGCTTAGAGACGCCGTTGTTAAAAGCAGAACATCTGGGACACCAATTGAAGACCTAATGCCCAATGTCACCTTTATGTCTAAAATTATTAAAAATGGTGACGCGCAGTCTGTAACTAAAACTCTTGATGTTATTAGAGCTAATGCTCCGAAGGGCCAAAAAGACAAGTTTACTAACGAGTTTAGAGAGCGCTTGGCTAATGCATGGCTAACAAATGCTGTTAAAAAGACAGCTTCTAGCGGTGAAGATACGTTTGCGTTTAAGGGATCTAATTTTTCTAAACAAATAGATGATCTTGGTGCAACAGGAGATGTTCTTTTTGGCAAGGCTCGTTACGCAAAAATCAAACAGCTTTCTGAGCAGATACGCCAGACTACAATTCCGGGTAGAACAAAAACTGTAGACATTGAAAGCGCATTGCTTGGCGCTAGGTCTATGGGGGCTGGACAGCCTCTTATTAACGCTTTGGAAAATGTTGCAAAGGCACAAAAAGAATATTTTGATTTCCAATCAAACAGCATTCGTAAAAAAATACTTGCTGATGAAGCTCTGAACCCTCAAACAGCGGCTTCTTATATTTCTGCTAGTGGTGCTAAATCAAATGAAGTGAAGTCAATTATGAATTCACTTGATGATGCCGGTAAAGAAACTGTGAGACAGTTCTTTCTATCTAACTTGACTAAAGAGTTTGGTGTTGGCGCACTCATTGACGGTAAGGCTTTGCAGGGCATGTCTAGCGCCTTCACAGCCGCCGCTGAAAAGGGAAAGTTGCGGGCTGTTTTTGGCAAACAAATGGGAATTGACATGGAGAAGTTTGCAAAGATTTTGGCAGCAAACGCAAGAACCGCTCAAGGCGGTGATCTTGTCGCGGCTAATATTGCAGCTAGCCCATTAGATAATATAGGAAAAATCCTTCGGTTTGGTATAGTCGGGCGGCTACTTGACTCCGCGCCTATCTATAGCAGGGTTGTAAAAGATTATGAAAGAATGTCAAAGGGACTAAGCCCTAAAGCAAAGTCAGAGCTTTTAGGACAATTGATTGGCGCTGCTGTAGCGCAGACTCCGGGTCAAGCCCTGCAAGAGGGTACAAACGAAGCATCTAAACAAATTAGCGCTGTAATGGAAAACTCTGGCCTTAACCAGCAACTGTCGCAGATACAAAGTCGCATGAACCCACCCGTGTCTGCATCAGGCATTGGTCAGGTAAATGTAACACAGCCGCTTGCGCCTAACACGCAGCCAGTTGGTGGGCCTCCTGCTAACGCAGCAACCATACGCCAGCAAGCGGCACAAAACCCAGCCGTTGCACAAGCGCTAGGAATTAATCCAGCCACAGCGACACTGCTTGGAACAGGACAACCTTAATCATGAATAAAGATCAGTTAAGAGAAGAACTCGCAGAGGACGAGGGCTGTAAGTATTTGATTTATTTAGATCATTTGCATCTCCCTACGTTTGGAATCGGCCACCTAATCAAAGAGCATGACCCCGAGTATGGTGAACCTGTTGGCACTGAGGTATCAGAGGACAGGGTTCGCAAGGCGTTTAATTTAGACATTGCCGTCACCATTGAGGACTGTCACCGCCTGTGCAGCAATGTCGGGGTAGACTTTAACGAGCTTGACCTGAAGTACCCAGACGCCGCTCTAGCGTTGTGCAACATGACATTCAATCTAGGCTATCCGCGCTTTAGCAAATTTAAGCGTATGTGGGCAGCAGTAGCAGAAGCTATGGAAGACCCTAAAGAATGGATGACTGTGGCCGCAGAGGCAGAAGACAGCCGCTGGTTTGATCAGGTACCCAATCGGGCTAAAAGGCTTACAGCGCGTTTCCGGGCGCTTGCTGATGACTAAAAGCCCATGTGTCGGGATATGTGTTCTAGACAAAGAGCGCGTAAGATGTATTGGCTGCGGTCGAACCATCGAGGAGATTATTAACTGTGGGAAAAAATCAAACGACTGAACAGCCGCCCCAAAAATATTACAAACATTGCCCCCGTTGCGGAAATAAATTACGAACAATTGTTGTGCATGGACATGAACAATGTTTAGAATGTGATCAAGTAATTTATGATTGTTGCCAAGGGGAAGTATGCGACAGCAAAAATTCACAGCAGTAGCCACTGGAGATATCGGAGAGCATATATGTGCGCTTCGATTGCTAAAGATGCACATCCCGTGCAGCATAATCAATCTTGGCACAAGCGATATAGTTGCTGAGTATGAAGGGCGCATGTGGCGCATACAAGTAAAGTCTAGCATTCTAAAGAGCCGAGGCTCTGATCGTCCTGATTATGGGTACCAATTCATGACAAGCAAAGGGAGCAAAAAAACCCCCCTTACTAAAGACGACTGCGATATAGTTGCGATGGTAGCTATTGATCTAGAGCGTGTTTGGTTTACACCAGTAGAAAAATTACGCAACAGCATAAGCAAAAGAAAAACAATAGGCAGTTTTACTGAAGGTATAACGGAAGAAACATGGCGAGAGACTATGTTTTTCTTTGAGTCTGAATAGCCCCAACTATTTCTAGCTTACACACCTCACAGACAGCAGGCTCCTTGTCATAGTCTACTGCTGTACGGCATCGAGGGCATTGCCCCGTGTCTATAAGCTTTTGTATAGGCCCCTTCTCCTTCATGCTGCTGACCCAATGCCAGACCTCACTTCATCTGCGTACCGGTCTTGATATGCGTCATAGACAAGCTTTGCAATTTGCTGGCTAACCTTTCGGTGTTCATCAGTAGAAAGCTTAACGAGCTTTTTATGTGTGTTAATGTCTACAGCAACTGACTTGTATTGCTTTGGATCGGCCATTATAATGCTCCCATAAGTTAACAACAGTGGGCATATATTAGCATGTTTAAGGGTTATCGCAAGTATAATAAATATGGCGCAAAGAAGACGCAGTTCATGGGATTTACATTCGACTCCAGATGGGAGGCGGAGCGTTGGGGGCAGTTAACCGCTATGGAACGCGCCGGGGCTATACGAGATTTAGAGAGACAAATAAAGTATGACATAGTTGTAAACGGTGAAAAGATTTGTAGGTACATTGCAGACTTCAGATACAAAGAAGTTGAGGAAGACGGCTCCACAAAAGAAATTGTTGAAGATGCAAAGGGTGTGGAAACCGCTGATTTCAAACTAAAAAAGAAGCTTATGAAAGCGGTTCACGGTATTGAGATAAAATTATCTAAGAAAAATAGTTGACAATCCTTTTGAGGTTTCCTAAATATAAATCGTGGAAGCAACTAAACGAAAGGAGGGCAACATGCTTAACGCCCCAGCTCCATTTATTCCTAACGATCTTACGCCGGTCTATGAGCGGCGCAATGACGTTATGCAAAAGATTAGTGACCTTCAGAAAGAACTAAAGGTCATTAACAATTCTCTCATCCAACAATTTGAAGATCAGGCTCGTCAGTACCTTGCTGATAAGGGCAAAGACTTTGGGCAAGCAACGCTCAAGGCTGATGGGTTCAAGATTACCCTCGACTTTCGCAAGAAGGTTGACTGGGATCAGGATCAGTTGATCTCTGCTCTTGATGCGATGGATGGAGATACAGCGAAGCATTATGCTTCTGTAAAGGTCTCTGTTTCAGAGGCCAAATTCCAACAAGCCCCACCAGAAATCAAAGCGGCTCTATCAGAGTGTCGCACTGTTCTTCTGCAAGGCACATCCGTAAATATTGAGGTTGACAATGCTTAAAATTATTTCAGCAGAAGAGCGGCTTGCCGAAAAGCGCGGTCACAAGATTGTGATCGCGGGTAAGTCAGGGGTGGGCAAGACCAGTCTTGTCCGCACCCTAAACACTGACACAACACTCTTTATGGACTTAGAAGCAGGTGATGCTGCTATCGAAGGTGTAAAGGTTGATGTGTTACGTCCAAAGACATGGCAGGACTGCCGTGACTTTGCTTGCTTCTTGGGCGGACCCAACGAAGCACTAAACGATGATGCGCCGTACAGTAAGGCACACTATCAATATGTGTGTTCTATCTACGGCGATCCAGATCAGACGCTGGCTAAGTACGATACGATCTTTGTTGATAGTATCACAGTAGCTGGCCGCCTTTGCTTTAGTCATTGCCAAAATCAGCCAGAGTCTCGCTCTGAGCGTTCTGGGAAGCTGGACACTCGTGCAGTCTACGGAATGCAGGGGCGTGAGATGATGGCTTGGCTAACGCACTTGCAGCATATCCGTGATAAGAACGTGATCTTTGTCGGCATTCTTGACGAGAGAACTGATGATTATGGACGTAATGAATACTCCCTTCAGATTGAGGGCAGTAAGACTGGGCGCGAATTGCCCGGCATCGTTGATGAGGTTTTAACGATGACAACATTGACAAGCGATGAAGGCAATCAGTTCCGTGCCTTTGTTTGTCAGACTCTAAACAAGTGGAACTATCCAGCTAAAGACCGCAGTGGTCGGTTGGATTTAATTGAAGAGCCGCACTTAGGCAAGCTTCTTGCGAAGATGTCTGGTGGGGTAGCACAGGTTGACAGGCCAATGGCATTCGTCAATCCAAATGAAGTGGTTATTGCAGAAGGAGAAGAAAGCAATGCTTAACCTAAACAACGTACCTGCTCAAGAGTATGATAACACATCCTTTGAGTTAATTCCTGATGGCACAGTCGCTCGTGGCTTTGTCAAACTATCTGGTGGCGACATTGATCTGCCAGAGTTTGGCGCGGGTAACTTCTTTAAGTCGTCACAGTCAACAAGCGCCAAGTGGTTGCCGATTGAAGTAACCATTGCTGGTGGTGATTTTGATAAGCGTAAGGTGTGGCACAACATCTTTGTTGATGGCAACAAGCTTTCAGAGCGTGGCATTCCAGTTGCCAAAGAGATTGGTTTGCGCACTTTGAAAAGCATGATCGACAGCGCATTCAACTTGTCGGCCAAAGATGAGTCACCGCAAGCACAAGCTGCTCGTAGCCTTAACGGCGTGGGCGATCTAAATGGTCTTAGCATTTGCTTTGTAATCGGTATCGAAAAAGGTACCAATGGTTACGAAGATAAGAATAAGATCAAAGCTGTTCTTACCGCTGATGCCAAGGGCTTTATCGCCGCTGGTGCCGCACCTGTACAGGCTCCTGTTGCACAAGCACCTACTTTTGCTCCGCCGGTACAACAGCCGGTACAACAAGCCGCCGCACCACAACAACAAGGTGGTGTTACGCCATCTTGGGCGCAATAGGAGGTCACGATGTTGGGAAGCATTTTTAGAGCCATCTTTGGCATTCAAGAAACAACGGCACAAGCAGTCGAGTCGAACTATCCTCGTTACTGCGAAAAGCTGAAGACAATTCTTGAAAGCGGAAAGCCTTACACAATCTCCGAACTGCAAGTTAAGTTGGGTAAGCGTAAGGGTACTGTCTATCATGAGATGAGCGAACTGCGCGGTGGCGGTTTGGTAATCAAAAAGCAGTACGACAAATCAATCTCTGCAAATAAATATCGGATCACAGAATGATCTTGCGGGGATACCAAGAGGCGGCTATCAATGCCGCCTCTGACGCTTTAGATAAGCACGGCAATACACTTGTCGTGGCTCCTACAGGTGCCGGAAAGACAATCATGCTTTCCGCGCTTGTGGGTAAGCGTTATAACAAAAATAATAACATTCTTATTTTGCAGCATCGTGATGAGCTGGTTTCACAAAACTCCACAAAGTTTCACAAAGTAAATTCTTCCCTAACTAGCAGTATGTACAATGCTACAGAAAAAGACTGGTCAGGCGATGCTACATTCGCAATGGTTCAGACGCTCTCCCGCGAAAACAATCTGGCGACTATGCCGAAGATTGACATGATCGTGGTTGATGAGGCGCACCACACTGTAGCCGACACATATCAACGTATCATTAACGCCGCAAAGGAGGCCAATGAGGGCGTTCAAGTGGTTGGCTTTACGGCTACACCTAACCGTGGCGACAAGAAAGGGCTGCGCGGCATATTCAGCAATTGCAGTCACCAAATCGAAATCTCTACGCTGATCAATGAAGGGTTTCTGGTAAGGCCAAAAACATATGTCATTGACGTTGGTGTGCAAGATGAGTTGCGCAATGTACGAAAGACCATTGCCGACTTTGATATGGATCAGGTCGAAAAGATTATGAACCGCCGCGCCATCAACCAGAAGGTTGTTGATGAGTGGATGGACAAGGCGCATGATAGAAAGACAATCGTGTTCTGTTCTACAATCAAACACGCACAAGATTTGTGTGAAGAGTTTGCTGATGCTGGCGTTGTCGCCGCAACAGTCACTGGCGACACGCCAAAAGATGAGCGAGAAGAAATTCTAAATGATCTGGCTCATGGTGATATGCAGGTCGTGGTTAATGTTGCAGTGCTTACCGAAGGCTTTGATGCGCCGCCTGTGTCTTGCGTTATCCTGACACGCCCCTGCTCATATAAAGCCACAATGGTGCAAATGATTGGGCGGGGCTTGCGCACAGTTGATGTTGATGAGTTTCCAGATGTGGTCAAAACAAACTGCATCGTTATGGACTTTGGTACATCAGTTCTAACGCACGGCTCGCTTGATGACGCTGTTGATCTTGATGGCAATGCCGGTAAATCTGGCGGTGAAGCCCCTATCAAAGTTTGCCCGGAATGCGACTCAGAGGTTCCTCTTAGTGTTCGTGAATGTCCTATCTGTGGGCATGAGTTTGAAGGGCAAAATACAGAAGCTCTTGAGCATTTTGAATTAACAGAGGTCGATCTAATGGAGCGCTCGCCGTTTCGCTGGATTGATTTGTTTGGAACAGGTTCGTGTTGGGCAGCAACAGGGTTCAACGGCTTTGCTATTGTAGCCGATTTAGGCCACATTTCTGCCGCAATTGTTAAAAGAAATATGGAAGCAATATATCTTCCAGAACAAGGCAGGGTCAGGCTGGTTAGTGTTGGCACGTTACGCCAAGCTATGGCGGCGGCTGACGATTTTTTGCGAACCAATGAGGATGGAGATAGTGCAAAGAAAACAAAGCGCTGGCTCAATGATAGAATTAGCGAAAAACAAAGAGATAAGTTAAATCGTCACGGTGTTCATGTGGGGGCATTCGACTTCTCGTGGACTAAGTACAAGGCAGCGTGTATGCTGAATTATGTCTGGAATAAACAGTTTATTGACGGAATAATCCAAAACATAATTCAGAAAGAAAGAGTATGAACCGTGGAAATCTTCAGGTTACATTGAATTTAGCTGATGATAGTGAGATAGAAATATCTTGCTTCATTCAAGTGGAAGAC
>Ga0208162_1000975_pt1 | contig 15459 bp, 24 predicted proteins | sample CB_VirMetaG_4_FD_184539 | JGI IMG/M metagenome (GOLD analysis project Ga0208162, IMG submission 184539) | Freshwater to marine saline gradient viral communities from Chesapeake Bay - CB_1508_1M Viral MetaG (SPAdes) (version 4) | ecosystem: Environmental > Aquatic > Marine > Coastal | place: USA... | reverse complement strand
AGAACAGTAAGAGCTAGATGTAGATTACCTATAAATTTTCAATTGCAATGAACATAAAGAAAAAAATAGAATTTGAAAAATTCCGTGAAGAATGGAAAGAAAATTGGTATGATTTTTATCGTCTATTAGATATAGACTTTGAATGCTTTATGCTAATGAAAGGATTAACAAAAGAAGAATATAAACAATTAAATAACGAAGAATTATGGAAAGGCATGTTGTAGTTTCCCTATCTGGAGGAATGGATTCCAGTACATTGTTGTTACGTTGTCTTAAAGAATATGACACGGTAACAGCTATTTCATTTGATTATGGACAAAAACATCGAGTTGAGCTAAAACGCGCTCAATCATTAGTAAATTATATTTCAAACCAAGCTCTTTCCCCTCTTACCTATAAAGTAATTAAGTTAGATGGTTTAGCTGATTTACTTGATTCTGCACTTGTAACAGGTGGAGATGAAGTACCTGAAGGTCATTATGCTGAAGATAATATGAAAGCAACAGTTGTTCCAAATAGAAACAAAATATTTGCCTCTATTACACAAGCAGTTGCATTATCAGTTGCAAATCAAACAGGTGGAAACTGTGATATTGCACTTGGTATTCATGCAGGTGATCATGCTATTTACCCTGATTGCAGACAAGAATTTAGAGATGCAGATGATGCTGCTTTTAGAATAGGTAATTGGGATGCTGATAGTGTAGGTTATTTTACACCATACCTTGAAGGTGATAAGTTTACTATTTTACAGGATGGAGAAGTATTGTGTAAAGAATTAGGTTTAGATTTTGATGAAGTTTACAAACGTACAAATACAAGCTATAAACCAATCCAAATTGTATCTGCTTCAGGTGATAATTGGTTCTCAGATTATAAATCAGCTAGTTCAGTTGAGCGAGTAGAAGCATTCATTAAATTAGGAAGACCTGATCCTGCAGCATATGCAGATGAAACAGGTCCTGTAACATGGAATAAAGTAGTAGAATCAGTAACAAAAGTATTAGAAGAATATAATGGCTAAATTTCAATCAACTAAAATATTTGACGGATTTAGTACAGTATTCCGTCAATGGAGAGCAAAAGAAACACATTGTAGCTATTTACATGGTTATGGAATTTCATTTAAAGTAACATTTGAAGGTCAACTTGATCATAGAAATTGGGTTTGGGATTTTGGAGGTATGAAAAGAGCCAAAACACAAATTGATGGTATGTCTCCTAAAGCTTGGATGGATTATATGTTTGACCATACACTAATTGCAGCAAACGATGACCCAGAACTTGATTCATTTAGAATAATGGATGCACAAGGTATAATTCAATTAAGAGTAATAGATGCTACAGGTGCTGAAAAATTTGCCGAGTATATTTATAATAAGCTTAATGCATTTGTTGAAGAAGAAACAGATGGGCGAGTAAGAGTAGTACAAGTTGAATTTATGGAACATGGAAAAAATACAGCAATTTATGGAGAATAGTTATTGGACAACTACTACCAGTTATGGTAATATAAAAATTAAATACATTTTAGTAAAATGAAAAGAATCCTTTATTTTAACGCATCATGGTGTGGACCTTGCCGTAGTTTAAAACCTGTGGTAGAATCCCTAAGTACACAGCTAAACATTCAATCAATTAACATTGATGATAACCCCCAATTAGCTCAAGAATATGGTATAAGAAGTATACCTACCTTGGTTTTTGAAAAAGATGGTCGTACATTAGATAAAAAATTAGGAGTTTTAACAGAATCACAAATTAAAGAAACATGGAACAATCTCTAGGAAGAATAGAAGATTACAATAAAGTTTTACCAATAGTAGAGTTATACAGATGTGTACAATCAGAGGGATCACGTTTTGGCCGTCCTACAATAGCGGTTAGAACAACTGGTTGTACACACCGTTGTTATTTTGGAGAAGGTGGATGGTGTGACAGTTGGTATACAAGTATACACCCTGAAAAAGGTACATTTACGTTTAACGACATTATTAAAATATATGATGAAAATCCTCATGTAAAAGAAATGATGTTAACAGGTGGTTCACCTACAATGCATAAAAAATTAGTAAATGAAATTGTACATTTTGCTATGAAAAGAGGAATAATAGTAACAATTGAAACAGAAGGTTCCCATTTTCTAAAAACAGATTTACCAATTGACTTAATTTCACTTTCCCCTAAATTTTCAAATTCTATCCCTAAACTAGGTGTTAAAACACCAGGTGGGAAAGAAACAGATGAAAAAATGATTGCACAACATAATAAATTTAGATTAAATTATGATGCAATTAGAAAAACAATTGACTTTCATCACAATTACCATTACAAACCAGTTTGGGATGGTACTGAGGAATGTTTAAAGGAAATTGAAGACTTTAGAATTAAAATGGAAATACCAAAACATAAAACATTTATAATGCCTGCTGGTGATACTAGAGAGGAATTAATTAAAATGTACCCATTGGTATTTGAGTTATGTGCTGAAAAAGGTTATAATATGACAGGTAGAGATCACATTATTGCCTACAATACAGAAAGAGGAGTATGACAAAGAGATATATAAGTTGGGAAGAGGTAGAAACATTAGTTAATATCTTATATGAAAACATTTTAGAATCAGGTGAAGATTTTGATACAATATGGGGTTTACCAAGAGGAGGACTTATACCTGCAGTTATGTTATCTCATAAAACAGGAATCCCCTATAAATTAGGATATGGAAATGCTTTAGTTGTAGATGACATATGTGATAGTGGTAAAACTCTTCAACAATTAGAATATAAAACAGCAGTATTGCATTATAAACCTCACACTTCAATAATTGAGCCTACATTTTATGCTTGTAAGTTTGAAAGTGATGATTGGATTGTTTATCCTTGGGAAAATAAAGATTCAAAAACTATACAAGATTACAAAGTATAATTTGCTTAAATTCTCATTAAATTTACTATATTTATAATAAAACAACCAATTCATGTTTATAGTAAACCCCCCCGGCCCTTGGCAATACTACGTTAATCGTCCTGACAATAAAGGACTTAGTATAATGGAAGTTAGAGACAAATATTTGCGAGAACAATTATTGTTTGAACAATATATGAGCTTCCAAATGCAACAACAAATGTTACTATCCCAAAACGCATCAGGTGGTGGTAGAGTTAGAACAGTGGAAGAAGATGATACTGTAAATGAATTTGTTGCGAACGATTATGTAGAAAATTACTTTATATAAAAACTTAAAAAACCAAATAAAAATGCCTTACGGACCACTTTTAACTAGACAATTCGGACCTAACCCTAAAGGATCCAAACTCACCATCCAAGAAATGGATGACAATTTATTATATTTAAGTGAATCAATCTCCTCAGGAGGTGGAGGATCAGCTTTTCCATTTACTGGCTCTGCTGGAATAAGTGGGAGTGTAGTGATAAATTCACAGTTAACATTAGGTGTTGGAACTGGAACACCTTCATACAACGTTGCTTTAGGTTACAATAATCTACAAAATAACACAACAGGATTTAGCAACGTTGCTTTAGGTAATAGTGCTTTAAATTCTAATACTGAAGGAAATGACAACGTTGCTTTAGGTAGAAATGCTTTAAATTCTAACACCACAGGAGACCGTAACACTGCTTTAGGTAGTTTTACTTTAACTTATAACACAACAGGATTTAACAACGTTGCTTTAGGTAGTGGTGCTTTATATTATAATACTGAAGGAAATAACAACGTTGCTTTAGGTAAAAATGCTTTATTTTCTAACACCACAGGATTTTATAACGTTGCTTTAGGTGGTTTTGCTTTATATTATAACACCACAGGAGCTAATAACGTTGCTTTAGGTGGTGGTGCTTTAAATTATAACACCATAGGAAATAACAACGTTGCTTTAGGTGCTGGTGCTTTATATTATAATACTGAAGGAAACTTCAACGTTGCTTTAGGTCAAGGTGCTTTATCTTCTAACACCATAGGAACTAATAACGTTGCTTTAGGTAGAAATGCTTTATTTTCTAACACCACAGGAAGTTATAACGTTGCTTTAGGATATAATATACAATCCGGTAATTACTCAGGCTCAGTTATGTTAGGAGCAGAAGCTACTGCAACCACAAATGGACAACTTGCTTTAGGTTCAACAAACCATCCAATTGGACCAATTTTAACAGCATTAAGTGCTAGTTCTACCCATGCTTTAAATATTAACTTAAATGGAACTATTTACCAAATAATGCTAATTTCAGGAAGTGTTTAATGTATATAATAAACAAACTAATTTCATAAAATATTAAAAAAACTAAATAAAAAAGTTATATGGTACAAAAAGTTTTCTATAATGCATCTTTGCCTCGAGCAGGATCTACTCTTTTACAAAATGTTATGATGCAAAATCCTGACATTTATTCAACCCCAACATCTGGGGTTGTTGAATTTTTATTAAATGCCCGTGCTATTTATTCAACTGGAGATGCTTTTAAAGCACAAGATCAAAAAGAAATGGTAAAAGCATTTCATGGTTTTTGTAAAAACGGTTTATATGGTTATTTTAATAGTATAACAGATCGACCATACGTAATAGACAAAAGCAGAGCCTGGCTAGGTAATTTCCGTTTTGCAAATTTTATTGAACCTGGAGCAAAAGCAATTGTAATGGTTCGCGATCTAAGAGGTATATTTGCTTCAATGGAAAAAAATTATAGAAAAAACCCACATAAAGACCCTCAAATAGTAAACGGAATACAATTGAAAAATATGACAGCAAATTCACGTCTACAACATTTTTCAACAGTACCTCCAGTTGGTCCTTCTTTAGAATGGTTATACGATGCAGTTCAACAAGGATATGACCAACATATGTTATTTATTCGATTTGAAGATTTTACACGTGATCCTGAAACAGAAATAAAACGTATTTACAATTATTTAGAACTTCCATATTTCAAACATGATTTTGAAAATGTTGAACAATTAACCTATGAAAATGATGTAATATATGGTATATTTGGAGATCATGAAATAAAACCTAAAATCCAACCATTAACTGAAGATTATACCAGTATTTTAGGGTTTCACAATTGTGATAAAATTAAACAACACTACCAATGGTTTTTTAATAGATTTAACTATGTGTAGTAGAACAAGTTTTGACATAAAGTTTGGATATGCAAACATCAATTCGTATATTCAATATAAATAAAAAGTTATAATTAATGGAAAATAAACGTAGAAAAGTACACGAAGAATTAGAAGTTGTACAAACTGGATTTGCTAATGGTGTGGCACCTGGTTTTCCTCTTAGTGATGAGGAAAAATCTAAAATGATTGATGAAGCAGAAGAAGCTTATGGCAAGTTTTTAGATGCTTTAAAATGTGATTGGAGAAATGATCCAAACTCAATGGAAACACCAAGACGTGTAGCTAAAGCTTATGTAAACGATTTATGGGCAGGTAGATATACAGCAATGTCTCCTATTACCTCATTCCCATCAGACGGATATGATGGAATTATTATTGAAAGAAATATACCATTAACATCAATGTGCTCACATCACCACCAAACAATTGGAGGTGTAGTTCATATTGGTTATATTGCAGGAGATGAAGGTCAAGTAATTGGATTATCTAAACTGAATCGTATAGTAGAGTTATTTGGTAGAAGAGGAGCTATACAAGAACAATTAACCTCAGCAATTCATAATGCTGTATCTAAAATTACAGAAGGTAATAAAGGAGTTATTGTTACAATAGTAGGAACACATAATTGTGTTTCATGTAGAGGAGTAAAACATCAAGGTGCTGCTATGGTTACAACAAAAGCATCAGGTGTGTTTAGAGATAATAATAATCTAGCACGTAAAGAGTTTTTCGATAGTTTAAAAGTTAATAATGGAGGACACAATATATAAAATTATGAAAAAAAGAAGTATAAACGAATATAGACAGGTTAAAGATACAAACTACATACCACCTAAATCACACAAAGAAAAAAACTATGTGCCATTTATAAGTGAAGTAGAGGAATTTAACCATACTATGGGTAAACCAAACAATTATGAACCAACGATCCCAGAAAAAAAGGAGTGGCAATTTGTATACGATTTCATCCTTGAAGAACTTGAAGAGTACAAAGAAGCCTGTGAAACAGGAAACATTGTTGAAGTTCTTGATGCTCTATGTGACATTGCCTACGTTTCACTGGGTAACGGAACTATGCTTCATGGTCTTAAAGATCAAATATGGCCAGCGTATCAAGAAGTACAAGCGTCGAATATGTCAAAAGCTTGTACTAGCGAAGAGGAGGCACAAGAAACCGTTAGAGTACGTTCACAAGAACAAAAGGAAGCGTGTCACTATGAAAAGGTTGGAAAATATTATATCGTCTATAGAACACGCGATAGAAAAGTAATGAAAAATATTAACTATTTTAGACCTGATTTAAAACAATTTTTAAAAGATGAGTAAAGAAGAACTAATAGAATTTATTAAAGCTGAATTTAAAAAAATCGATGATAAATTTGCTGAAATTTTAGCTGACAAAGACTAGTAAATGTACAAAAAGTGTTTTGCCGAATATAAAAGTTATAATAAATATTTAATTCACTTATGGACTGATGAGGGTTATTCAACTAGTGAATGGTCAAATCCTGCTTATATTGAATGCGATGAAAGTGAAGCAAAATATAGAGGTTTAAATAATGAACCATTAAAAAAGATATACAAGTGGAAACGAGACATGGATGGTCTTCATTTTCATGATATGTCACCTTATCAAAATTTCTTAATTGATAAGTATGGAATTAATGATGAACCTTCAACTACCCATAAAGAGATATTTTTTGATATTGAGATTGAAATGGGAGATGCTTTAACCCCTGAATATATTCAATCTGCACCTAAAAAAGTAACTTCAATTGCTTGGTACTATAAACAAGAGGATGAATGGAAAATCATTATTTTAGACCCTAAAGAACAAATACAACCAACTACAAACGGAAATAAAGAAATAATTCCTGTTTACACTGAAGAAGTATTATTGTCTAAGTTTCTTACTTACATGAGAGAACTAGACCCAGACATTCTTATAGGTTATAATAGTGATTATTTTGATATACCTTACTTATATTACAGAATTAAAAATGTATTAGGTGAGGAAATGGTAGAGTATTTGTCCCCAATTCAACAAGTAAGAGAAAAACGTAGTTATACAACAGGTGAAATATATGATTCTAAACAACCAATTGAAATAGCAGGTGTTGAATCACTTGACTATATGCGTTTACATATAAAATATAGTTGGGAAGATGAACCAAGTTGGAAATTAGATGCGTTAGGTGAAAAATATGCTGGTTTAAATAAAATAGAATATAATGGTTCTTTAGATAGACTATTTGAGGAAGATATTGAAACATTTATAGAATATAACTTTCGTGATGTTGAAATTTTAGTTGAATTAGATAAAAAACTAGAATATCTAGCTTTAACTAAAAATCTATCCCATAAAGGAAAACATAATTATGGAGAAGTATATCACAATACAGTTACACAAGATGGAGCAATTTCAGCTTATTTGCTATCTCAAGGTATAATTCCACCTAGAAAAGAACCAAATCCTAAAAAGAAAAAAGGTTATGCAGGTGGTTATCTATTTTGCCCTAAAGCAGGTATTTACAAGTATATGTTTGATGAAGATTTAACTTCACTATATCCTTGTATTATCATGTCTTTAAATATAGGTAAAGAAACAATGGTAGGTAGAATTATAAGTCAAACTTTACCTGAAAACCTAAGATATAGACCATATCAAGATCAAGATGGTATGCCTATACCTTCTAGAAACAACTATTTAGGTTTAAATGATTTAAAGAAAAAAGACCCACAAGAAAAACTTACAATTGAAAATGCTAAAGGTAAACGTACTCAAATTGAAGTAGGTGCTTTGATTAATTTAATTGAAGATATGAAAATGGCTGTTTCCGCAAACGGTACATTTTTTAGAACAGATAAACAATCCGTACTTTCAATTATTTTGAATAAATGGTTTGATGAAAGAGTAAAATACAAAAACCAAATGAAAAAAGCATATAAAGCAGGTAATTCTGAATTAGGTGCTTCATTCCATTTGAAACAATATACAATGAAAATTTTGCTGAATAGTTTGTATGGTGCAACTGCTCTACCTATATTTAGATATGCTATGAATGAAGCTATACTAAGTGAAGCAATTACACTAAGTGGATGGAGAATCATTCAGGAATCAGCTTTAGCAGCAAATAGACATATTAACAAATTAATGAAAACTGAATAATGGCACTTTCCCCACAATCAATTAGAAAAGGTGTTCAAGTTAAATTTGACAATGTTATAGTAGATAAACAAACTATAATTGAAAGAAGTGAATCTTGGACAGAAAAACAAGAAATACTATTTAAAAAATTCCTTAAACAAGGTGGTAAATGTAAAATACAAGGTGTAAAAGTTGAGGTAATACCACAACATGAAGTACTTACTTCAAAAGGAGAAAAACCAAGTGGTAAAATGATAGCACCTGGAATTGATCAAAGATTTTAAAATGAAACATATAGAAGACGTACCGTGGATGATTTGTGATGAAGGTGATGTAAACTACTGTGCCTATGTAGACACAGATAGTAACTACTTTCATGCTGAACCTATCCTAAAGCACTTTTATCCTGATTTTGATGAAATGTCTGATGAAGATAAGGATGAAAAACTTGAAAAAGTAGCCCTCAAATACCAAGATATTATTACAAAATCTTATGATACACTAGCTAAAGAGTGTTTTAATGTTTCTACTCATAGACTTGAAATGAAAACTGAATGTGTAATCAGATCAGCTTATTTTAGAAAAACTAGAAGATATGCTCAATGGATTACTAAACAAGAGGGTATAGTAAAAGAATCACTTGATATAAAAGGTCTTGAGTTTAAAAAAGCAAATTTTCCTCCTGTATTAGGTAAGTTCTTTAAAGATATTTTAATTGATGTTTTGAAAGGTTCTACACAAACAGACATAGATAAAAAAGTTAAGGAATTTAAAATTCAAATATTGAATGGAGATATTCCTTTAGTTAAATTAGGTAATCCAACAGGAGTAAAAACATTAAACAAGTATATGGGACGCAAACCTAAAGCAGGTGAAATGTTTACTCAAATGCATAAAGGTGCTCCTGTAAGTGCTAAAGCAGCTGCTGTATACAATGATTTGATTAGGTTTTGGAAATTAAACCAAAAACATTCTTACATAGCACAAGGTGATAAAATCAAATATATTTATCTAAAACCAAACCCATACCAGATAGACACATTAGGGTTTTTAGATTTTGATTTACCACCCAAAATAGAGGAGTTTATGGAAAAGTATGCTGATAGGCAAAAAATATTTGATGCTATATTGTTAAACAAGCTAGAGGGCTTTTATGATGATTTAGGATGGAATTTAAGTTTGAACCCATATAAAGACAAGTTCTTTAATTTTAGTTAGTATTTATAATAAAAAATAAAAAAAATGAAAAAATTAGTTAAATATTTTATAGTCCCCCTTACAGTACTTATTGTAATAATGGGAATAATACACCTTGTAGGAAACCAAGAACAACATAATAAAGAAACCCAGGTAGAAAAAGTATTACAAATACATAAAGGTAAATTTGCTTTTTGTGGTGCTTCGGGTGCTATACCTACAGGTAAAAAAATTATAGTGCAAGGTAGAGTTTTTGATGAAGGTTGCGCTATTTGCCCAGTTTTAGAAGGTCCTTCAATTGCTAATTTAGCAATGTGGGGTGATAAAGGAACTTGGGGTAAATTTAATGTAAAAGAAAATCCTCAAACCCCAGATGGCACAGAAAATACTGTGTGGTCATTCTTTTGGTTTTTTGATTCTACTGATGTGGTACCACAATTTAACCCAGAAACAAAAGAATGGGAATGGATGCACCCTAAAAATAGAAAATTTAAAATTGATTTTAGTGCTAGTAGTACAAGTATGAGTAATATGTTTGCTATGCCAGGTGTCGTATTTGATACTACAGAAACAGGTATTATATTAGCTAAGTGTTATGGACCTCTTAACGAAGCGGCTGTACCATTAAGAAAAGCATTAAGGGTAAGAAAAGGATGGACATCAGTTACTGCAGCAAAAGAAGGTGCACCTTATCCAGTTGGAACTCCTATACCCCAAATGAATATAGAATAAGTTCTTTAATTTTAATTAGGTTATTTTAAAAAAAGTTATTATATTTAAATATGGTTAATAAATTAGTTTTACAAAGTATTATCAACAAGTATCACCTTGGCGAAATACCTTCCGTTAAATGGAAAATAGAAGATAAAGTCATGACAATAGACTTTATGACCCTAAACAAAGATGTTATAGGAAACATCACTCACACAGATATTGATTTAGAAGATAGTACATTAGTTGTTTTTGACACTAAACGATTACTTAACCTAGTAAATATCACCTCAGGTGATCTATTGATTACACTAGAGAAAACAAAATCAGTTTATACAAAAATGTTTTTAGCTGATAATGATTTCAATTTAACTTATGCTTTATCTGATCCTCTCTTAATTGGAAAAATAGGTACAGTAGATGAACCTGAATGGGACATGATCTTACCACTTGAAAAAGAGCAAGTAGACAATTTAGTTAAAGCAAAATCAGCTTTAACAGGTGTTGGAAACATGACCATATCCCCAGACAAGGATTTAGATGGAGATGATATGTGTGTAGTTACTTTTGGGGATGAACAAGGACACAACAATAAAATTACTTACAATTTAACAGGACAAATCAAACCAGATAATGTAAGTATCCCATTCAATTCAGATATGTTTAAAACTATTTTAAACACAAATAAAGATCTAGAAACAGGAACTTTATATTTAAGCTATCAGGGATTAATGAAATTAGAATTTAAATCACTAAACACTACAAGCACTTATTACATGATTCGTAAAGAAGAAAGTGCTTTTTGATACGTATTAACAAATAACATTGTAGCTAGAGCACAAGTTATGTTTTTATAAACCCGAGCAGCTAAGGCGCTCACAAAAATTAATGATATGAGTACATTAGAATTTTTTGAAAGGCAACTAAGTCCTTTCGACATTTTATTTCGAAACCTTTATAACGCGCAAGATCAATTTGCACCCGCGTTAAACACCAAACAACCCCATCCCGTAAACATTTTCCATGACAAAACAGGGCTTCATTTTCATGTCGCTTGTACTGGTTTGACTAAAAAAGATGTTATAATAGACATTGAAGGGGATGTCTTAAAAATTAGTTATGAAAAACCCAATGACAAAAATGAAGTTTCTGAAGGAACTATTTATCATGGTTTGTCTAAAAAGTCTTTTAACTTAGGATATAAAATAGCTCCCAAATTTGACTTGTCACTAACTGAGGCAAAGTTAGAAAATGGATTGCTTGAAGTATTTATCCCTTTAGCTGAAAGTTCAAAGCCAAAAACTATTAAAATTAAGTAAGTTTTATTAAAAAAAGCGTGCTCTAGCGCAATTTTATTTGTACATTTATACGAACAAATTTAAATTTAGTTATGCCAAAAATTACAAAAAGAGGTCGTCCCTCAAAAGAACAATCACAAAATAGTTTCTATTGCACTATTAAAGATCCACTAATGGAACCTTTTTATATCTCTAAAGATGCAACAAACTTTACAGTTATAGAAAAATCAATTTCTACTCGTGGATTTGCAGGTAAAAAAGCAACAGGCAAAGAAGTAGAAAAAGTAGTAGGGTACTATACAAGTTTTAGAAACGCCCTAAATAAAATAGCAAAAGAAAAATTTTATAACAACCCAGGTGAATATAGTTCGATTCAAGACTATATTGATTCTTGGGATGAAGTAAAAAATGGATTAGAAACAATGTTAAACAAAGTAAAAGTATGAAACTAGAAGCACTATTTGACGCAGTAATAGTAAAACCAGTAGAGGAAGAAGAAACAATGTATGGCTCTATTGTAGTACCTGATGCAGGTAAAGATCGAAATGAAAAAGGTGTAGTTGTAGCAGTTGGACCTGGTAAACCAACAGCAACAGGACATTTTATAGAAACACTTATTAAAGAAGGAGACACAGTAATTCTTCCAACAATGGGATTCTCTAAACTAGAACACAATGGAGAAGAATATTTTATAGGACCAGAAAATCAAATTTTAGCAAGAGTAAATACAGAAGAAAATGAGTAAAAATATCGAATTTGGAGCAGATGCTCGTAAAAAATTAGTTAAAGGTATGGACAAAGTAGCTGATGCAGTTGTATCAACACTAGGTCCAAATGGTAGAAACGTTGTTTACGTAGATCAAGGAGCTGTCCATTCTACAAAAGATGGTGTTTCTGTAGCTAGACAAATTAACAAATTAGAAGACCCAATTGAAGATTTGGGTGCACAATTGCTTAAACAAGCAGCAATTAAAACAGCTGACCATGCAGGTGATGGTACAACAACTTCAACTTTACTAGCTCGTGAGTTGGTAAAAGGTGGTTTGAATCGTTTGAATGATGGAGCAAATGCTGTTGAAATTAAACGTGGAATTGACGCTGGTGTAAAACAAGTACTTGAATCACTTAAAGAAGGATCTGAGAAAATATCCTCAGAAGAACAACTACAACAAATTGCTACTGTTTCAGCTAATAATGATTCAGAAGTAGGTAAATTGATTTCTCGAGCAATGGAAAAAGTTGGTAGAGAAGGAGTTGTTTACATTGAAGAATCTAAAACAGATGAAACATACCTTGAGGTAGTTGAGGGTTGCCAATTTGATAGAGGTTATAAATCTCCATATTTTGTTACAAACAACAATACAATGTCAACACTACTACAAGATTGTTATGTTTTATTGGCAGACCATAGATTTACACAAGTAAAAGAATTACTTCCTATTCTAGAGGGTGTATCTCAAAAAGGTAAATCTTTGTTAATTGTTGCAGAAGATATAGATGGTGAAGCTTTAGCTACACTTATTGTAAACAAAATGAGAGGTACTTTGAAAGTAGCTGCTGTTAAAGCTCCTGACTTTGGAGAACGTAGAAAACTTATCTTAGATGATATAGCTGTACTAACAGGTGGAACTGTATTTGATAAGGAAAAAGGTATGAAACTTGACAAATTCAATTGGGAATGGTTTGGTGAAGCAAAAACTGTAACTGTAACTAAAGAAAAAACTACAATTGTAGATGGTCAAGGTACTGAAGAAGCAATTACTAAAAGAGCTGAAGAACTAGAAGAGCAAATTCGTAAAGCAGAAACACCATTTGAAATGGAAAAACTACAAGAACGTTTATCCAAGTTTGTAGGTGGAGTTGCTTTAGTTCATGTAGGTGGAAGTACTGAAGCTGAAATGAAAGAGAAAAAAGACAGAGTAGATGATGCTCTACACGCCACACAATGTGCCCTAGCAGATGGAATTGTTCCAGGTGGTGGAGTTGCTTTATTGTATGCACGTAAAAATATTAAAGCAGATAAAGATTCAACTGAGGATTTTAAATATGGTCAAAAGATTGTATACGATGCTTGTGGCAAACCATTTGAATACATTTTAACAAATGCCGGATATTCTGAAGCAGATGCTAAAATGATTGAGATGGGTGACTTGAAAGGTAAAAAAGGTTTTACGGGATACAATTTGAAAACATGCAAAGTTGTAGACATGAAAAAAGCAGGTATACTTGATCCACATAAAGTAACCAAAAACGCACTTTTGAATGCTGCTTCAATTGCAGGTACTATTCTATTAACAGAATGTACAATTGTTGATAATCCAAAGGATGAAAAAGAAGCTCAACCAATGATGGACCCTTCAATGATGATGTAATGCAGACAGAAAAAGTAGAGTATAATGAACTTATCGCAACACGAGTACCCCCTGGAGATCAGTGGGTGCTCGTAAACGATAAGAAAAAAATTGTTCACAAAACAATAACCGATGCTTTAGAGGCATGGTTTGATCAAAATCAAGAACAAGTTGAGTTTCGTTTAGCACCTCTAGATAGCAAACTTTATGTTATAAGAAGTGAGGAAAAAGAAGTTATTCCTGAACCAACTAAAAGGTATAATATTTACGGGGACCCTATGTAATTGGTCCCTTTTTTTGTATATTTATAACAAAAACTATAAAATGGACAACTTTGACTTAAAAAAATATTTAGCTGAAAACAAGCTAGAAGAAGAAAAATACATAGGCCAATTTGGAAGCAGATCAGCAGAAAATTTAGCAATGGCTAAAGCAAAATTCTCAAACGCAATCCTTGCTCTTGACTCAGACAATATGGAAACAGCAAAATTAGCAGAAGAAACATATCTAATGTTAGGTAATGCATTAAAAGCTCATCTTGATGAACGTTTTAATAGATAAAACATGAAATTAACCGACATTTTAAGAGAGGTAGAAGGTGAAGAGGATGGAATGAAGCAACTTAAGGTTCAATACGACCTTGCCATCCAGCCTACAGATATAGATAAAGCCCTAGATGCTCTAGACAATATAGACAACTATGGTATCTATGCTCAAAACCTTCGTAATCCAGAAGCTATTAAAAAAGCATTTGGACCTTCTATACCTGCCCAAAAAACAAGAGCAGCTTGGAGTGATTGGGATGAAAGATCTGATGATGCAAAAAGTTTTAAACTAATTGATATTAGTAAAAGAGCTCCTGAAGACTATGAAAAAGGAATAGAGCAAGCAAAAGCAGGATATGAAGAATGGCAAACCGCAGGAAACGAAGGTGAACTAGAAGATTATCTATACACTTTAAGCGGAAAAGAACTTCCAAAAGATATAGTTGGTAGATATGGTAAAAATTATTTCCCACTAAAAACACCAGCTAACCTAAAAAAATACGCTGGTAAATTAGAACAAGACGTTCATTTTGATGTAAAAGATGGAAAGATTGTTTTCCCAATAGAAAAAAGCCCTTACAAACCAAAACCATACCTTCAAAAGGTAATGAAAACAATAATGGACAACTCGGGTCTAGAGTATGAAATTGTTGATGTTGAAAAAACAGATGATACAGGTGAGGTAATTAAGAAACCTGAGAAAAAGGTTGTTCCACCACTTTCTGTAACAGCAGACACTTTAGATAAAGTTGAAAAAATTAGAAACCAATTCAAAAAAGAAATTGGAGATGTTCCAACAGCAAACTACACAACCGAACCAGTTGATGTAGATGGCAAAAGAAAATATAAATTGGTTGTAACAGGTATTTCACCTGATCAAAGACAAAAACTATTAGTTAAAAAAGCAACATTGAAAGAGGATATGGAATTTGATCTAGAACTTTTTCAAATGCAAAAAAGAGCAGGATTATGAAACACTCCGAACTAAAACAACTCATCAAAGAAGAAATACGTAGCGTATTGAATGAATCTAAAACATTACAGCTTACACCAGAAGAAGCTA
>Ga0208162_1000973_pt1 | contig 15464 bp, 16 predicted proteins | sample CB_VirMetaG_4_FD_184539 | JGI IMG/M metagenome (GOLD analysis project Ga0208162, IMG submission 184539) | Freshwater to marine saline gradient viral communities from Chesapeake Bay - CB_1508_1M Viral MetaG (SPAdes) (version 4) | ecosystem: Environmental > Aquatic > Marine > Coastal | place: USA... | reverse complement strand
CCATTACCAGAGGAGCTCGCGCGACGATCAGGGCCGATCATGCGCACCGGCTTGCCGAACATCTGAGCGAGTCGGCTCTCTGCTGCTGTGTTGCGCTCGCATAGATCATCGAGGATCTGTTTAGGCACGAGATTGCTCGTCATGACTATGCTCAGTTTCTTAGCGGCCCAACGATCATACATCGCTGAGATCATCTCGAGCACTTGAGCCTTGTACCAGCTTGTCCAATTCCCACCACCTCCCATGCCTCCAAGCTCATCGAGGCAGAGCAGGTCGACGCGCTCGAGCATCTCATGAAAGTCGATGCGTCTCTCTCTGTTAAAGCTCGCCCTGAGGTCGAGCATGTATCCCTCGTGAGTAAGGAAGAGTGCGCGCTTGCCATTAAAGCAGGCGTGTTTGCCGAGCACATGTAGCATGTAGCTCTTACCGTTGCCCGGCTTGCCGTACATCATCACGCAAGGGCGATCGATGGGATCAGTGCGCCCATGTAACCAGTCGAGCACAGCACCGACGCGCTCTGCCTGCTCTGGTGTATCCCACTCGTAATCGCGCAAGAGATGCTTATGCGCGACGAAAGGCAAGCGAGCGCGCTCGAGATGCTTGAGCTTTTGTCGAAGAGGGTGACAAGTCGGGCATCGTTTGGCGATGCGCGCTTGACCGGGCTCGCCTTCAACGCTGATCCATCCCTGTTCGCACTCGTCGCAGTACGGCAGAGGCGTCGTCGTGAGCACACCTGAGCTGCTTACCCACTCGCTCGCAGGAAAGTTTTCTGCATTGATCTCTCTATAATTTACCATCCGTTCGTCGCTTTCGTCGTGTAATCGGCCCCGGTCGCCCAGGCTCGATCGATCTCTTTCATTCGTTGCTGTTGCTCGACCGTCACGGTGTAGACGTTGCTCGGCTTAGGAGGAGCTGCCGGTGTCGAGATGCTTGGCAGGTGCCCCGAGGCTTGGAGCGTCACCCAATCGATCGCGCTTTGAGGAGCGATGAGCTCCTTAGTCATCTTATTAAACAGCTCGTCACCGATCAAGAGCGCGTCGCGCACATCGTATCGCTTATGGTGCTTGACCTGTCGGTGCACCTCTTGTCGATAGGCGAGCCGATCATCAATGCGCGAGACATACCAGAGACCGTCGCGCAGCTCCTCGGTGATTGGCTCAGGCTCGTGCTTTGACCAAGCGTCGTCCCAAGCTTTCTCGAGCACCTTCTCGGTCGGCTCTTGATCTGAGCAAATTAGTTTTGAGTGTGGGTAGGTATGAGGCTGATCGTTTGGCACATGCTGCTTGCATCGATCACACCAAACACTCCCCCTCTCAAACTCCCAATAGACCTCGCTCGACTCCTCGCGCGCCTCTGGCTCTTGCTCTGCCTCTGTATTGAGAGAAGATTGATCTATATTGATATTATATTGATCTATATTGATATTGGGTGGCGAAAGTGACACCCCCCCTGTGTCACTTATGACACTACCCCAGTGTTGTTTATGACACCCCTCCTGTGTCACATCTGACACCCCACCTGTGTCACTTTCGCCACTAGTGACACTTTCGCCACTAGTGACAGAATCGGTAAGATCTCCACTCTTGTCACCCATGTCATAAACGCCACTAGTGTCACTTTCGCCACTAGTGTCATTTGTGACACTAGCAGGGCTAACCTCTGCCGGCGGTGTAGTCTGTGGTCGGTTGTCGAGTATGCTCTTGACGAGCTCCACATTTAGCCGAGTGTCTGCCTTGTGATGCAGGCGAGGTGTGTCAGAGCGCAGCTCAACAAGACGCTCGAGCCACCCTGCTTTCTTGAGCGATGCCAGATGGCGCTTGACCTGTCGCTCGCCTTGGCTTGAGACCTTGGCAATATCGCGAGCGCTGACTTGCCCTGTCCAGGTATGCCAGTCGAGGCGAGTGCATAGCATGATTAGTGTGTACTTCTGCGCAGTGGTTAAAGTCTCATCGAGGCCGATCGCCCGACGCACATCAAACTCTTTCATGAGAGCTCCTCTCGTTGGTGGTGCTCTATATATAAACATTTTGTTTGGCTTGGTCAACTTTAGTTTGTTGGCTGTGTGAAAATATTTGTTGACTTAGTGTGTGAAGCATGGCACAAGGAACCATCACCACATCACAAGGAGCCATCATGAAAGAGCGCCTAAAGAAAGACCTCAAGGTTGGTCGATATAACTTTGGTCACCTAGCAGAGGAGGCCAATGTCAACCGATCTTACTTGAGCCAGATTCTCAACGGATCAACCACACCATCAATTAAGGTCGCAACCTTAATCGCTATGGCAGCCAATCGTCTTACAGGCACAACCACTTACACACCTGATATGTTCATTACTATCGCACAGGAGCTCGACAAATGATCGACGTGCTACTCATCCTCTTTGCCTTTGTGTTCTTACTCGCACTCTGTGGTCTCATCGGTCTCGCGACTGATCGACTCACCCGAGCACCTGAGCCAGAGCGCAAGCCTGATCCCTTCACAAGCCGACACCTCAAGCGTGACGAGATCGCGCACCTCGTGCACCAGATCGCGATCCTCGATGCGATTCACCCGGTCGGCCCTGCCAATTATCACGACTCGACGCAAAACGATGTCGAGCAGTTTGTCAGCGATCGCCTCGGTCGTCGATTCACGATGTCAACTAAAGACTGGTTCCATATCGTGCGCGCTTGGCATGTCACACGAGGCCAAACAATTCACGACCGTTGCGAGCGCTTAAAGCTACGCCTCGCCCTCAACATCTAAACAACCCCAACGAATGGAGCAAGACACATGAGCATCTACACACCAAAGACCCTCGACCAAGCAAAAGAGATCGCATCTCTTATCTCTGACAATCCTCGCGACTGCCTGCGCCTGCATGCTGCCTTTGGCGCTCACTTTGCCGGTGATATGGCGATCACGCAAAACAACAGCTTTATGCTCAGAGGTAAGGCGTCGCTAAATGCCGACGCGATGGCGGGCATCGTGCGTCGCTCGGGTCTCTGTCGCTATATGGTGATCACGAGCTGGGATGATACGCACTGCACATATGAGTGCGCGCGCACCGATGAGCCCGAGGCGATCAAGCATGTGTTCACCTACACGCTCGACATGGCAAAGGCGCAGGGCTTGACCCGTAATCGCAACTGGCAACAGATGCCTCAACAGATGCTCAGAGCGCGAGCGCTCACGCTCATGCTCCGCGCTGTGTATCCCGACGCGACCTCTGGCATGTACTCGCCCGACGAGATCGCGGATAACATGAGCATGAATGATGATGAGCGCGCGCAGATCAGTGCCGACTCACTAGGCGAGGAGCTCCGCACACCGACCAAGCAACCAAGCTCAGCACCGGGGCCAAGCGCGCCACCTCAACAGCACAAAGCCATCGAGCACAGCGCGCCACCGGTCGAGGATGCACAGGCGCAAGAGTATCAGCAAGCAGCTCGCGAGCTGTATGAGATCTCACAGATCGGTGATCTTGACGAGGAGACAGGCGAAGTCTCAGATCATGAATGGGAGAATCAAGACGATGTTCAGCAGATCATCAAGCGAGGGCAGAGCGTCAAAACGAAAGACGACCTCGAGGTGTTTGTCTGTGGCCTCTGGGCTCTTGCCAACAAGCCCAACAACGCAACGCCAGACGCGATCGACGAACTGCACAAGCGAGCGCTCAAGCTCGGTATTTCAGATGCTCGACTAGGCATCTTCTGATCAACCTTAAATCGTGGTGGGGCATACGACATCACCCCGAACGAATGGAGTAAGCTATGAAGATCAAGCTTAAACCCTTAAAGGACCACAACCCCATCGCAACCCTGCACAGGTCAAGCGAGAATCACCTGCCAATGCAACACCTGCGCGAGCTCGTGCAAAACTCGATCGAGGCCGGTGCAAAGAAAATCAGGATCTATGAAGAGCCTCAGTTTATCGCGCAAGGCATACGCAAGCTCGCGATCTGTGATGATGGCCCAGGTATGAGCCCAACAGAGATGCAAGACTATCTCACAGTCTTTAATCGCAGCTCTAAATCTACCGGGCTCGATGTGCATGGTAATTTTGGTTGGGGTGCTCGCGTGTCAACGATGCGCGATAACCCTCACGGTGTGGTTTATATCTCATACTCTGAGGCCGAGCCCAGAGGGTGCGTCGTCTGTTATTCTCAGAGCTGCCTTGTTGAATGGTCTGAGCTTGAGCCCATCGAGGGCACATCGAGCGTTTATCGGCTTGATGATCTCGCGCATGTCTCACCCGATGGCGTGCTTGGTTGCAAGCTCTGGGAGTGTGTAAACACATCGACGATCAAGAGCACAGGCATGATCGTGCTCTTGCTTGGTGAGGATCACGAGGCATCGAGCTGTGTAGACCTTAATGGTGCAGAGCTTAATGAGCGCAAGGTTATTCACTACTTTAATGATCGATATGACCAACTGCCTGATCAGGTCTCAGTTTCTGCAAGTCTTGGGAACACGAACCGAGTCGCACGAGGTTTAAGCATAGCTCTTGAAGGCTTCACAGAGGCTTATGAAGTTGTTGAATATAATGACTTTACGATTGAAGTCTACATCACAAAGACTAAGCGAGATCTCAAGGCTGAAAAGATTAATCGTGGTGAGACTGGTAGCCATATCAATGAGAGCTTTTATCTTGGCTTTACTGAGTATCAATACGAGGGAGGATGGTATGCGCTCGAGTATAAAGGCGAGCTCTACCGCAACGAGAAGCCGAGCTTTGACGTCGCGCGCTCCTGGGGCATCTACGACTCAACAGTCATTCCCAAGGTCAAGCTCGTCGTGCATCCTCCTCATGCTGAGATATACAAAAACGGCAACGTCAAAGCACCCGGTGTGATGCCCAACCCTGAGCGCTCGGCTCTCATCTGGCGTCATAAGAAAGGCAGTGAGGCTCGTGATAACTTGATCCCACTCGATGAGGTCAAAGAGTACTTCAGCAAGAATCACCCACCCAAGCTTAAAGAGCTGCTTGATCGGGCATACGATGAGGCGCGCAACAAGATCAGCAAGCTTGATCTAAAGTCAGAAAAAGACAAGATGCGCGACTTTTGGCAGATGGCCTACAAGCCAACCTCGCGCGTTAATCCTAACAAAGAGGGCGACGCACCATACAGCAAACCAAAGCCTGCAAGCCGAGCAAAGCCCAAACCTCAACCCGAGCCAAGACCTGAGCCCAACCCATCACCAGAGCCACAGCTCAAGACGCTCGACCCTACAGGCGAGTATACAGGCGAGCTCGTTGAATCAGATGGCGAGGTGAGAGGCGATGTGCATTTCATCACAGAGGCGCACAACAAGTACACGATCTATAAAGAGCTGCTCGCAAGTGAGGCATCGAATAAATATTATCCTCTGTTCTTTGAGCATCACCCGAGCAAGAACGCCTTTGTTTGTTGGGTACTCAAAGAGCACGACATCTTTGCTCGTATGGTGAAGTATTTCACCAAGCTATACGACAAAGAGGCAAAGCGCATCGGCATAAATAAAGATCAGCTCGAGCGCGAGGTATGGTCGACGCTTGAGCAGATATATGAGGGTCACATCATTATGATGGGGCTCGGCATTGTGAACAGCTACAACAAGAGAGAGCTCGCAAAACGAGAGTTTAACGTCGTGACCCAGAGGCCACCGATGCTTTTATTCTTAAAGTCTCTCGACTCGATTGTGCTCGATCAAGCGACTAAGGACATAGGCAAGGCGCTCAAGATCAAAGCGCGCAGGAGCTCTTGACGAGGCGCTCGACCTCTGCCATAAAGAGAGCCTCCTTGAATGGAGCTGCCTTTGGCGAGGCAACTTTATGACCCTTAAGCGCACACTCACTTAAACAGTGGGGGGGCTCAGCGCTTAAGGGTTTCTTATTAGCAGGCGAGCGCACCGTATGCGATCACAGCGACGAGCGAGAAAGCCCAAGCGTTGTCACCGATCGATGCTGCGATCTCGTCTGCAAAGTAGCTGAGCAGGCAGACGAGGATCAAGACGAGAGTCGAGTGCATTACAGAGTGATCGTGCATTGTCCCGATGAGCAAGCAGGCTCGAGCTGCGCGTCAAAGTAGTCAGAGTCGAGGTGTTGAAGATCTACACCGGCCCAGTCTATCTCTGCAAGCTTTAACCAAAGCGCCTCTGCCTCGGTGCCCTCTTCGACCGTCTGATAAGGCGCGTTATTATATGCGCTGTCACCAAACCAACCAAGGAGTGCAACGCCTCTGAGCTCGCCTCGCGCCTCCCAGAGAAAGTCGGCTACATCGCCCCACTCATCAGGCTTAACGGTGCAGGTGTTGCTCACGTTATGTGTTAAGCCCTCGACCCTCGTCTGCTTTGAGCCCGGCAAGACCCAGTGCTGATACACGAGGCGCACGCGCTCAAGATGTGCGAGCGCTGAATCATCCTCGCGAGTCAGTGCGCCCTCTGGCGCTGAGCACGCAAACGCGACGACCCCGGTGTGCTCATCGATGTCACTGCAAGCCCCTGGCACCTTGCTCACGAGCTCGGCCCATACAGGATTGACCTTAGCGATCCTCATGCGCCTGATATAGCGTCGCGCATGGAAAGCATGCACACCGGCAGATGTGCCCGCGACGGTCGATGTGTTGCCAGATGGCTTGACGGTCGTGACCCTCGAGGCAGGCTTGATGCCGATCGCCTTTGCTGTCTTAGCGTTGGTCTCGATGCAGACGCGCGCGCCCTCCTCGAGTAGCTTTGGGTCGAACATGAGATCAGGAGCTGCACACATGCCGGTGATGCTGACACCCAGTAACGCCTCTTGCTGTAGAATGACCTTAGTCACTAAAAGCAGATACCCTTGATAAGTGTACCCTGCTTGAAGTGTTCCTATATGTGCAGCCGCCTCGCACGCTTCCAAGAATTGCTCGCGCGTCTCGATCTTGGCTGCGTTGATCTCGGTCAAGTTACAGACCGCCCAACCAGAGACCCATTCATAACCGAGGCGCTCAAAGTGCTCGCGACGCTCGAGCAGGTCAAGCGTGATCTCTGTCACTTGGTTGCCCTTGGGGTCGGTTACGACATAAGGGAAGAGACCGATCTCTGCACAAGGGTTTGTGCCGTGATGCTCGTTAGCGCACCACATCACACCGGGCTCGCCCCACTGTTTCGCGAGCTCAACGATCTGATCGACTGTTGACCGGTCGGCCTCGGTGATCGAGAGCCCTGCGCTGATATTTGCGTATGCTCGTGCAGGGTGATCGATGTACCAGTCACCTGTTTTGCTTTCGAGCATGAGATGATCATCAGGGTCAAAGATCGCGATCGAGGCAGAGCGACGCACGCCACCTGACAGCACCGCCTCACTCAAGAGCATCATAATGTCAAAGCAGTCGATCGAGCGCAGGCGAGGCATCTTGGTGAGGCAGAGTCGGCTCAACATCTTATCGATCTGCTCAAGCGCTTTCGCGAGAGGCTTGTGCCCAGGCGCGAAGCCTCCTGAGCTGATCGGTGCGCCCTTGGCTCGGATCAGAGAGAAATCAAAGCGCCAGTCGATATAATCCTCATAATATCCTCGATGCAGATAGCTCTCGATGAGCATGTTGACTGCTGTTGCCCATCCCTCGATGCTGTCGCTGATCATATGCACACGACGCTCGCGCTTGATCATCTCGCTCGGTACAAGCAGACGAGGAAGGCGCGCGATGTCCTTTGCTCTCAGAGAGAAGCCTGTGCCACAGCCTGAGAGCAGCAACCAGAAAGCCTCGCTAAAGAATCGAGGTCGATCACAAGGCGAGTATGTACAGTTATAAATGCGCATGTTGTTGCGCTCGATCGGTCGCCCTCCAAACTGTGTCGAGCGTTGCGATGGAAACACTCGTTGCTGTCTCACGAGCTTAAACGCGCTCATCGTCTGCCCGACGACTTGAGGGTATCTCTTGAGGTGCATCGCCTCGACTCGCGACACTGCGTGATCCCATAACTCTCGACCACCACCACCGACCAAGGGTCGAGCATACTGCGCACTAAAGGCGACGCGCCCTAGTAGTTCATTCTGCATATTGCCTCTGGGCCATCGGCCCCGGTTAAAGTCAGCGACTGATCAGATATACAGCCGTGACGCCTGTTGAGAGGGCGAGCGCAAGAGTCGCGCCTCGCCACCACCACATATCCGCTCGAGCAAGATCTCGTTGCTTGATCGACTCTGCAAGCTCTGTCTTTAAGAGCTCCTGCTCTTTCAAGAAAGCTTTGTGCACCTCACGATGAGATCGCTGCACATCACCGAGCTTTACGATAAAGTCAGCCTTGAGCCGATCAATCCGACCCTCCCAATACACTTTAGCGTGTAGCTGATCACCTTGAAGCTGCGCGAAATCTTCGAGCTTCAAGCAAAACTCGTCGCTTGGCTCAAGATAACGCGCCTCGAGCGTCTCGCCTGTAGTTAAGGTGAGAGGCTCGCTTATCTCAATCGCGAGAGGCGCTGCCGGTGTCGCGAGGATCGTTAGGCTTAAGAGGATATGGATCATGGGTTAGCTCGCAGATCTTACATCTGAGTCGCTTATACTCTGTGAGCTTGTCCCCACAAAGCTTGCGCTCTGATAGGCGCTCATCTTCACACCGATCAGCATCAGGGATCAAGAGTTTCTGCTCGCAGATGTGCAGCTGCTCGATCGCGTCCTCAAGTGAAGCCTCGCAAGTCTCGCACTCTACATCGACCAACGATGCACCGAGATACACACCGACACCGAGCAAGATGATGCTCCACACGATCACGATCACTAGACCGTGGGACAAGTTAATGTCACTCGGCAGTTTAATCATTTGGCAGTCTCGTATACTGACAACATGCGCTCGATGCGCGTGAGCTGAGCGCTGAGCGCCTCGAGCTTCACCTCAATCTTTGCCGACTGCACCTCGATCGCCTGCGTGCGCTGACTTACACTCTTGACCTCTGCCTCGAGTTTCATGATCTGCGCAGCTTGTTGCTCGACCCGGTTTTGAAGGGTGCCGATGTCGCGCATCGTAATCATCACCCAACCGAGCACAGGAATGAGGGCGATCGTTATGATGTCCTTTAACTTGTCCCAATTCATGATGAGCTCCTAATCAGGTATCGAGATAATCTGCACCGCCGCAGGGTGTGATGTGTTGAGGTTGTACGCTACAGTTGTACCACCATCTGATGCAATCGTTCCAAGCTTGAGCTTGACCGCGACTGATGTGGTGATATCACTAGAAGGGATGAACACGACAGCCTCTGGGCGATACATGGGATCTTTGCGAATCAGCGCATATGTGTTGTTGGAGCCCTGGCTTCCTTTGGCTGTTCTAATCTTTGCCTTAAAGCCATCGAGCGACCCGCCAACCTCCCATTGGTGCTCAAGGTCAAGGTAGTTAAACGTGCTTGCTTGCTTCATGTTGATAGCGCCTATCAATAGATAACTACGCCCCGCCGCCAAGGTGAATGTGACGCTATCGGTTCTAGTCACTCCCTCGCCTGTATAGGTGGGGGTTGTGTAAGTAAAATAGCCGCCTGATTCACCACTAAAGTAATGAGTGCTTACATCGATATTAGATCGTGAATAGTCTGGTAAATAACTCATATTAGAACCTAAACCCCACTAAGCGATTAAAGTTGGCGGTTTGATCATAATCATTGTAAAGGAAGGTGCAACGAATCGTAGAGCTCACAGTAGAGCCCGTCTTATTCACACCATATGCGATGTCACCACCAAGATTCTGATTATAAATCCCTGTGCGCCCGCTTGCCTCAATAGAGCTCGCCTTGTCGCTCAGGCTTGTGCTTTGAAAGCTCAAATTAAAGGCGTGGCGCTCATCAGTATCACCCGCATCTTTCACAGACCTGCAATCAGCCCACATAAATGAGTTGTACTCAAAATTGATAGCTGAGGTGCCTGTCTTGGTGATGTTCCTAACTGTGTTAAAATCAAGATCATAGGTCGTGCTTGACTCATTCTGAGCTGTTGAATTATAGGCGCTAAATACGGAGACTAATGTCTTAGGTACAAGATAACTCATTTTAAAGCTCCATTATGATGAGATAAACACCATCAGCCATGAGGGTGCCAGTCGCGCCTGTGCTCACTACATAAAACGACACAGAGCTAGACAGCTCAAGATGGGCTTGCATTAACAAACTCCCTGAGTTGTTCACATCACAGGTGGATGCGCTCATCCATCCATCAGTAATTGTGAGCTCTGTTGATGTGGCGTTATCATAAAAGCTCATCGTGTAGGTGTCATCTGTGGTGTTCTTGTCAATCGCAACAGACCCATAAATGATGTAGTTTCCTGCCGTAAGCGTCACCACATTAGAGCTCAAGCTGACTCTTGATGTACTGGGGTGGCTGTGTGTGATGCTGTTAAGCGTGACGGTCGCCCCTGACGAGAAGGCAGTATTAGAGCTCAAGCTCACCTCTGTGATCTTGGCTGCGGCCTTTGCTGGTGCTAGCTGATATGTCATGGCTTATCCTCCTTAGATGATAAACCAGTTGGAGCCATCAGTGACCAACGTCAAGCTTGACTCTTGTGTGTCTAGGTCAAAGGTGGTCGCACCGTCAATCGTCTCTGTGCTGTTAGGGTCAACAGTCACAGTAAATCCGCTTGCTCGATTCTTTATATTGTATTTGAATCCTGACCCACAGGTGGCAGCTGCAATTAAATTGACTGTAATATTAGCGCTTGGTGTGTAAATGTACACCTCTTCAATCCCAGAGGGTGAGGTCAACGTCTGATCAGTTGCAGGTGAGGAGACTGTGACGCTAGGAGGTGTGGCGCTCGCTGTGATACCTGTGAGGAGCGAACCATCGACCGCAGGTAACTGAGCCGAGCCGTTAAGCTGCACGACATTATTTGCCGAGGTGCCGACATCGAGAGCAGCTGCTGTGCCGAGTGTTGGAGTGCCGGTCAGGTCACTATATGCACCGGTTGTCGCGACAGTCGCGAGAGTCGGTGTGCCTGTCACCTCAGAGTAAGCGACCGCGCCATCAACCCAGGTCGAGGTGCCTGAATCGTACTTGAGCACATTCGTGTCGACTGCACCTGTAACGTCTACATCTGTCAAAGCTCCGAGCGTTGTTGCTCCGCTTGGCAGATTCGTGAGCTGACTACCGTCGACAGCAGGCAAGCGCGCTGATCCGTCAAGCTGCACGACGTTGCTCGCGCTCGTGCCAACGTCAAGAGCAGCTGCTGTGCCGAGGGTCGGTGTGCCTGATAGGTCGCTATATGCACCGGTTGTCGCGACGGTCGCGAGAGTCGGTGTGCCGGTTAAGTCACTATATGCACCGGTTGTCGCTACAGTCGCGAGCCCTGATACCTCAGAGGCAGCGACCGCGCCTGATTCCCAGTCGCCCGATGTGCTGTTATACTTGATAACATTAGTGTTGCTTGGAGCTGCTGCGCTTACATCACCAATATCATCAAGAGCTGCGACTGTAGCTGAGATGTTTGTGAGTAGTGAGCCATCGACCGCAGGCAACTGAGCCGAGCCGTTAAGCTGTACGACGTTGCCTGCACTCGTGCCCACATCCTCGGCTGCTGCTGTGCCGAGCGTAGGCGTGCCGGTCAAGTCACTATATGCACCAGTCGTTGCTACAGTCGCGAGCGTAGGTGTGCCGGTTAAGTCGCTATAGGCTCCTGTGGTCGCTACGGTCGCGAGTGATGGCGTACCGCTCAGGTCACTATATGCACCGGTCGTTGCCACAGTCGCGAGCGTAGGTGTGCCGGTTAAGTCGCTGTATGCACCGGTCGTTGCTACGGTCGCGAGTGATGGCGTACCGCTCAGGTCGCTGTATGCACCGGTTGTCGCGACGGTCGCGAGCGTAGGTGTGCCGGTTAAGTCGCTGTATGCACCAGTGCTCGCCACAGTCGCGAGCCCTGAAATGTCAGCAGTCGAGAGAGTGACTGCACCGGTGCGCCCTGCGACGCTCGTCACGCTGTCAGTTGAGTCAATCTTGTCGATCTTGCTTGGTGATACAGTGCCCCCCATATCTGCATTAACAAGCAGGTGATCACCGACTGCCCATGTCTGCCCTTGGTAGGTGCCTGCACCGTCGATCACATAGAGATCGCCCTGCTCTGCATTTGAGAGGTCGAGAGGTGCAGCTGCGTCAAACGTGCCTTTGTAGGTCACGCCACCAACGACAGCTGCGTCAACGACGCTCTTGACCTTAAGAGGCGTCATCGCTGTCAAGTCATTAGTGCCGGCAGTCGCCTCGGCACTTGTTGCGATGCGAATCTTGCCGCTTACGGTCTCGCTCGCGTCTGGGATAGCTGATGCACTCGGAGGTGGTAAAAACAAGACTGACATGAGAGAGCTCCTTACTTAGCTGCGAAACCTGCGATGATGCGCACAGTATCCGATGCGCCTGCTTTCTTGTATGCGATGGTCGAGACCTTGGTGCGCAAGGTTACGATGTCATCAGAGAAGATCTGCCCGACTGCGATCTCGTTGGTCGTTGGATCACTCGCGAGGGTGCGTGCACGATACTTGATGAACATCACATCGCTACCCTCGTTAGTTACACCGATCCACTCAAACGCGAGCCCAGAGGCGCAGGCGCTGCCGGTGGTCGAGTCAATGAAGTCGCTCGAGCTGAGATCATGCCAGTCGGTATCGCTGACAGATGAGAGATCGAGCACAGCTCTGATCGAGCCTGAAATAATGGGATCTTGTACTTTTAAGCGTGGCGACATAATTAAGCCTCGTAATCTTCTGAAAGCAGTCGATAAATGTGAGCGACGTTGCTCATGTGTCTAGTGCGCTTGATAACGCCCTCGATGCGCCCCTCTGGGCCTTCCCCGTGTGCGTTGCCCTCGATCGTGTGAAAATAGCCGTCACCATCGATCGCGCTTACACACAGCACGATATGATTGCCATACGCAGGCGACTTTTCAGCGCTCGTGTAAACTGTGACGATGTCACCGGGCAGAGGATTCTCGCCATCACGACAGCGCGAACTCGCACCCCAGTTTGACCACATGCGATAACAGCTCGGGAATATTTTCTTGCGGATCGATGGCAAGACGCTTTGCCCATACGCAAACGCAGCAAACGCACCGCACCAACTAAACTGCCCGTTACGAGTGTAGTCATCTTCCCAAGACCACCCGAGGCCCTCACTGCCTTTAATATAGCTGTTGATGCGCTGCCAGTCGCCCCCATACTCAGGCTCGGTAACGTTGCGTGACCACTCTGCCTCAGCGCGCTTGATAGCCTCCTCGCTTTGAGGGCAGGCATAGACAGCGCGAGCAGGTCTAGTGTCGACCTCGTCAACAGTAAGGTCGATCCTAGCTTGAGCGAGCGCGCGCTTATAGCGTCGGATCTCGTGCTCTGTGCTCTCTTTAAGATCAGCATAAGCAAGAGTTAGCTCTTTGATCTCTATCTCTAGGTCGCGCTTAGTCTTTGCCATTTAACTATACCTCTGAGCCTCTGTTGTTGAGCCTAGCACCGGTGGGCTCGTATTACTAGCGAGATAAGCGTCTGCCTGTTGTGTGGAGCTCGCGCTTGTGTATGTCGTTGGCTCGAGTGTGCCACCGGTCGCGCTGACACCATGCGCGCTCGTGAATGTGAGCACGTTACCAACGATCGATGCAATCTCAAGCCCTGTGATCGCGTTGTCGTGGTCGCCCTCTGGCAGATAGTCGACCACATCACCGACGCGATAAAATGATGAATCATCGACGCTCAGATCTGAATAAATATCAGTCGCGACCTCGAGCTCTGTTGTCGAGGTGATAGTGATCACCCTTGCCGACTGATTCCATGCGACAGGCGCGAGCCCGGTCGCGATGATGTCTAGTTGTGCGCCCTCGCCCATTAGCTCTTGATTGATGCTCTGAATCATGCCAACTGCATCAGTTACACCCCAGGCGTCACCATATCCTTTAAGCAGAGGCGAGCTGACAGAGACGTATGAGCCGACATCGAGGAGCATTGACGCACCTGAGCCGACCGAGCCTCGCCACATGCGAAGCGGGTTGCTGAGGAGCTCCCACAAGCGAGAGATCACCGGTAGGAAGAAACCAAAGGTGTCGCCTGCTGTGCCTCCTATGTCGCGCGATGTGAGCGCGTACAGGTCAAGCTCGAGCTTGGATCGCTCACCTCCATACCGATTGATCGCCTCTTGATTGTTATAGACTGCCTCGACACCGAAGCTCTGATCTTGGGCTTTGTAGTCGTATCGGATAACAGTCTGCGTAACGACGTCCTCATAAATCGACCAGGTTGGCGGCTCATCTGCGAGCCAGTCGTCGGCACCGATTGCAACGCTCGCCTCGGCTGCGCGCTCGGCCCCGATCGGCTGTAAGTAGATCGCGCTCGATCCATCAAGCTGTCGCTTCATTACCATTACGCAGCCCATCGCTTTGAGCAAGCTGTCGATCAGGTCACGATAAACGAGCCCATCTGAGGAGATGTCGCCCGAGAACACAAAAGGGCTCGTTGCATCGTATGCTCTAAAGCTCGCCTCATTCATGCTCTGATAAGGCAGACTGAGCCCAAGCGCGAGCCGATCATATGAGCCGTTCTTTAGGCCACCCCCGCCAGACTGTAAGAGCTTGAGCATAAGCTCGCCCGGTCGCTCACGATCAAAGCGAGCTGCTGCGAAGATCTCAACGCGATCACCCTCTGCCCAATCACCAAACGAGCACAGCTCATCCCACTGTTGACGAGGGTCAAGGTGAATCAGATAGCCGACTGTAGAGCCGTCAAAGGTTGCTGCTGTCTGGTGCGTCGCCTTCATAAACTGCGAGCGTGTCTCACTTGCGACTCGATCATGATACTTGATCTGAATCCAATATACATCGCCCGGTGTCGCGCTCGATGGTAGCCAATCGAGCTGATCCTCAACTAAGATCGTGAGCTCTCGCCATTGATAGTAACCTCGAGCGACATCGTTGATCGCCTCGCGAGCGACCATGCTCTGCGCGTTGCTCGGTGCTGTCACGATGCGACGGTTACGACTGCGATTAAGAGGCCAGTTGTCAGGATCGCTTGAATCATCCTGCTCTCTGAAGTCGATCGGATACCAAAGGCGCTCGCGTCTGCCAAAGGCGTCGCGCTGTGCTTGATAGGCATAATGCTTGGGATAGTAGCCGGTACGATTAAGCGCGATATACTGAAAACCATACGAGTCAAAGATGACTTGAGGCCGAGCCTGATTCGGTACGTCTGTCGGCCTTACAGTCACATGCTCATCTTGCGTCAACTGCCATCGAGCAAAGGCACCGCCATATCCTTGAGACGATGTCGGCCCAAAGCTCTCGAGCTCCTCGCTCACTACCTCGGGCCATCGCTTCACCTCATCACTACCAAGCTCAACATATTTCAGCTCGGGCTCACTGCGCAGTGTGACAGGAATCAGGCGATAGTTTGTGCTCGTGTCGATATTGGCGCTCGATGGCGTATGATCATAAGTGACCTCGGCACCACTAATCGACAGAGGGTAAACGCGAGTATTTGTGCCTGTGAGCAGAGGAAAACGAGGGTGACACCGGTCTGTGCCGG
>Ga0208162_1000972_pt1 | contig 15467 bp, 27 predicted proteins | sample CB_VirMetaG_4_FD_184539 | JGI IMG/M metagenome (GOLD analysis project Ga0208162, IMG submission 184539) | Freshwater to marine saline gradient viral communities from Chesapeake Bay - CB_1508_1M Viral MetaG (SPAdes) (version 4) | ecosystem: Environmental > Aquatic > Marine > Coastal | place: USA... | reverse complement strand
AATGAATCTATTTTATTTGAATCCAAACAGTGAAGCATCAGCACGAAATCTATGCGACAAGCACGTGCCTAAGATGTTATTAGAAACTTGTCAGATGTTATCTACTGCTGTTCGCAATCAGGTTCCTCACCTGATTAAAGGCGACACAGTATATAAGACTGCATATCCCAATCACCCTATGACTAAGTGGGTGGGTGATAGCTACTACAATTTTATGTGGGCATTTACACACGCAAAGCAAATCAATGCTGAGTATAACTATCGCTTCGGTAAGATTCACAAGTCAGAAAGAATCCTTGATGCAATTCACAGATTAAAACAAGACATACATGAATCCTACTGCAAGAATGATAACATGGATATGACAACCATACCACAGTGTATGCCCGACCAATACAAGAACAAGGACAATCCTGTGGAAGCCTATCGCAATTATTATTTCCACGAGAAAAAATACTTTGCAAAGTGGGAGAAAGGTAGAAGCAAACCACATTGGTTTGTAGAAAAGGAAAGACTACATGGTGAACAGTAGCATACTACAAAATAGAATGGAAGAATTGAAACGCGAAATCGAATACCTCGACAAGCGAATCATACTGATGCAAGATGAAGTGGCTGAGATTAACAGGACACTAGCGAATCGTTCAGCCACGAGCATCAGAAACATTATGAAAGAGAGGGAGCAAAAAGATGACAGACAACAAAAGCAAACTGCCACGAAGTAATTATCTATTTGCGAAACATGTGTATGAATTTATGTGCGACCACATATCAAGCAAAGAGATGAAAGAATTTATGGTAGAAAGACTGGCTGTTGTGTATGACACCTATCCTCAAAAGAAAATAGAGGATCACAAAGCATACTTTAATTGGTTAGAGGTACACAATGAAGGATAATAATGTATGGGACATAGCTTATTGGAATCCAACCGACGAAGTGACGGATGAAGAACTGCAAAGATTCCTCGATAGTGGTGTAGGTACAGCATCTTCTAACCCCAGATGTTTTAGTGTTCGACAATTCGTCGAAGCATTTAACAAGCAAGAGATAAGCGACATGGGTTGGTTGTACCACACACCCCGACACAATGACGAAGGGGGCACGAATGGATAAAGACAGGGCTTTTATGATAGCAGATAGATTGTTTTGGATATTCATTGAGAATACACATCCAAGTTATCTAGGGGATTTTATAGAACCAGACCCAGACAATCCAGAAGGAACGCGAAATACTGAAAGAGGTCGCGAATTGTTTGACGAACTATTAGAATTTGTAGAGAGGATATAATGAAGAAGAACAAGATGAAGTATGTATGGTTTCACATCCATAAAAACTCGAGAAAATTCGAGAATTTACTTGACAAAGAGAACGATACATGGTATACAAAACTATGGCGCAGAGTAAGAAACTACCTAAACATGTGACAATCGGACCGTTCTTGGTGGAACTCATATGTGCCCCCCACGATATCATGTATGAAGTGAGTGAAGCACAGGGTACATTTGTAATTAAACCACCGTATAAAATTTATCTTGACAAGGAGATGATCGAGAGAGGGGGTGCTGATGCTGTGAACGTAGTGCTACATGAGTGTATGCACGTTGCATATTATCAGTACCAACTCAAAGACAAAGACGAAGAAACCATAGTTAATTCTTTTGCAAACTTTATGACAGAAATTCTCTGTCGTTCTGAACTCAAGGATTGGTTACGCGAAAATATGAAAGGAGCAAATGGGAAAGCAGAAAAGATTAGTGTTCGTTTACGGAACTCTCAAAAAGGGGGAAAGACTAAACGGACTAATGGCAAAACAAAAACGAATCGGCGAAGCAATAACCGTAGATAGTAATTACACGATCAAAGATTTCTTGAATAGTTATCCAATAACATTTAGACATTACGATAACAAAGTGTGTAAATACAGAATCAAAGGTGAGCTGTATGATATTAAAGATGATAATGTCTACGCAGCCGTGTGTGATATGGAACTCAATGCAGGATATACACTTGTAAATACGCTAGTGGAATTAGAAGATGGCACGGAGCATGTGGCAGAAATGTTTCTGGTAGAAGAAACACCCGCGAAAATTACAGGTAAAGAAGTTCTCTCTGATTACAGAGTGACAACAACAAAAAACATAAAAGAATGGAGTGGAAAGTAATGGACTTTGAAGATGTGTGTAATAAAATAACAGGAGCAATGATGTGGGTAGCGACATACGGAGTATTTATTTTACTTGGTGTGGGCGTGGTGCTAACATTTTTAGGATAGGAGTAGACATGGCTAAACGTAAATTCACCACAGGTGATAACTATTTATTAGATGAAACTTTAGAACTAGAGGATGAGTTTGACTTAGAAGAATTTGAAAACGACCCTATGTTCGACCCAAACGATCACGAATATTTACAGGAGTTAAACAATGAAGAAGGCAAAGACGGGCAACCTTTACCGTTGGACAGATATTTCAATCGCTTTAGAAAAAATCGTTAAGGCAATTGAAGATCCGACGAGTGATGAATCACCTAGGTTTATCATAAAGAATGACAAGCCTTTTACTTTTCGTATGCGTATCTATCAATACATTAAAGCATATAGAAAGTTGGCAGAAGAAACTGGTGAGGGAGACCCCACAAAATATGACGTACTAAAAATTAATGAAGTTGATAATGGAGTAGAGATCATGCACATTTTAGATGATGTTAAAGAACTAGAAATTGTTGACGCAAACACTGGAGAAAAAATATGACAGATGATAAAAACTATCGTGCTTCATTTGAAGCATGTGTAGAAAGTTTGAAAGACCCGCTGATGAATGTATCCAAAGAGTATGATACGGATGTTATTATATCAGCACTATATGAGATAGGGATGAGGTTATCTTTATTGAAGTATGGGACAATGGGTAGCTTTGGTTTGCTTGCAGATGTATTACATACATTTACAACAGCGGGACCACTGATAGATGAAATGGAAAAGAGGAACAATAAAACAGGAGACACAATGGATTCTGTATTTGCTTCAACAAAGACAGACCCATCAACAAAACATTAAGGAGACAGCATGAGTGAGACACAGGAGATTACAATACCAACAGAGTTATTAGAAAAAGATTCAGTCGAGTTATCTAATGATGAGGCGGCGATTCAAAAAATAATAGAGTATTTAAAAGCGACACGCATCAATGTGCGTGATGCAGAGTCAAGCGGTAAACGTATATCCAAGAAGAGTGCGACAACCACAGCACCAAAGAAGTTTGAGAAAAACATTTTGGATATGCTAGTATCAGAAACTTAAGGAGACAATATGAGTGAGAGCGAACTACCAAGAATTAGAAAGTTTGTATGGGATGACAATGGTCAACCTGTTCAAAAGATATGGGACACTTCAAGCCTAAGTTCTTTCTTAGCTTGCCCTAGATATTACAAGCTGTCTGTATTAGACGGTTGGAAATCTACAAGCTACTCCAGTGCTACGGGATTTGGTTCCGCAGTACACCATGGTTTAGAAGAACTAGACAAGGCAAGGCACGAGGGTTTAACAAAGAATGAATCCACGAAACGTGCAGTAGCTTCCGTCTTGCGCGAATTTGGTGAGGACTTAAAACTTGCTGATGAAAATGCAAGAGGACTAGAGGCGGCGCTCCGAGCGGTTGTGTGGAAAGCAGAGGAGTTCTGGGATGATAAGCTAAAGCTAGCGACCATGCCAGACGGATCGCCCGCATTGGAACAAAGGTTTGAAGTACCCATTGGTGACCAAGGTCACAGGTTCAGTGGTCGTATAGATAAGATTGTTTCTATTGATGACAGACTGTATCTGGTTGATACGAAAACAACCAAGTCATCTTTATCTGAATGGTATTTCAATGGCTACATGCCGAACAACCAAGTGTTCGCATACATCTGGGCGTGTCGTGAAGTATTGAAGTTGCCTGTTGATGGCTTCATCATTGACGCAGTACAGACAGGCGCGAATTTTACAAGGTTTGCAAGACAAGTATACAACGTATCGAAAGAACTAATTGACGAGTGGTACAATGATACGTTGCATCACCTTAGTATATCAGATGTATATGCTAACTCACAATACTACCCCGCGAACTTCACATCATGTGGAAACTACGGTGGTTGTAGATATAGAGAAGCATGTGCTCATGCGAAATCACAAAGGGGAATGTTCTTTGGTAATGACTTTACTCAAGAGTATCATCCAGATTTAGAAGAAACAAAACCACAAGAACTTGAAGTTATCAAGGGTGGTAAATAATTTTCTTGACAAATCTTTTTAATAATATATAATTCAAAACATTATAGGAGACCAGTTTATGGCAAACATAAGTAAACATAAATCAACAAGTGTTACCAAGCTATTACTCTGTGGAGATAGTGGCTCTGGTAAAACGTCAGCTCTAGCAAGTTTAGCTAATGCTGGCAAGAAGCTACGTATACTAGACTATGATGACGGACTTGATATCTTGCCCGAGTTTTTAAAACCCGAGGCAGTAAAGAACGTATCATATGTTACGTTAAGAGATTCACTAGGACAGGCTGACTCGTTCAGACGAGGGGCACGGTTATTATCACACTGGAAAGATGGTGATGAGGACTTAGGTCCTGTGAAAGAATGGGGAGACGATACAGTTCTAGTGATTGATTCCCTCACACTGATGGGCGAAGCTGCCTTAAGAGCGGCTCTCGTCTTCAATAACAAAAAACCAACAGAGCAAGCTAGCCAACCCGAGTGGGGTGCGGCGGCGCGTGATGTCCAAAACATTATACAATATATCACAGGTGATGAAGTGAAATGTAATGTCATTGTGACCACGCATATGCAGTACATGGAAGGTGAGATGGGTGTGTCCAAAGCATATCCTACATCTGTTGGGTCGAAGCTATCTACTAAGATTGGTAGATACTTTAACTGTGTATGTAGAATAGATACTCGTTCATCTAGCAAAGGAACAGAGCGCACGTTACGTACAATGTCAGACCACAAGATGGATCTGAAAGTTACCGCGCCATCTTTAATAGAGCCGAACATTGAACTTGACTTGAACAAGTTATTTGAATCTATTCAAAAGAACGCACAGTCTAAACTCAAAGAGAGCAATACGAAAGGAGATAAATAATGTCTAATATTGCTGACTTCTTAACCATGACACCCAATGACACGCCAGAAGCTGTCGATTTACCAGAGGGTAGTTATGAGTTCTCTATAACATCTTATAGAGCAGACGAAGTGGGTAAAAATAATACCCCTATCGTCAGAGTAAACATCAAGGCGATCGGAGTTATTGATTCGGATTTACCCGAAGATAAACTCAAGGATGTGCTACCAACTCGTATGGAGTTCTGGGCTACACCTAATGCCTTGAAAGTAAGCAATCCTGCAACAGGATTGAAATCATTTCTAACTAATGGGTTAGACATGGGTCATGTGGAAGACCTGCCTTACAGTGAATTGCTAGAGATGGCAATTGGTAAAACCTTCAAGGGCTTAATCAAGCACGAGATGGTGGGGCAGAATAAAGATATTCTACAACCAACAGTAAAGAGAATACTCTAACATGAATAAGCAGACAGTACCTTCACAACAACCTAACGGTGATTGCAAGATAGCTTTCGTATTTGATTTTCCAACTACGGATGAGCAACGTCTTGGTGAAATCATGATTGGTAGTACGGGAAAAATGTTTCACAAGATGTGTGAGATATTAGAACTAAATGTGGAGAACTGTTTGCTTACGCATGCTCTCGCTCAGAAGCCAGCACAGGAGAACCCCGCCCATTTCTTTATGAACAAGAAGAACTATTCTAAGTTTAGTAAAGAGAATAAGTGGCGCTCGAAGTATCCTGTGAATGGCTTCGGCTTTCTAAAGCCCGAGTATGAGAGCGAGTTAGAGCGGTTGCAAAACGAGCTTAACGCGTGCAAACCTAATGTCATTATTGCCATGGGTAGCCTTGCGTTATGGGCGCTGACAGGACTAGACAAGATAGGTACTTACAGGGGAACCATTCTCAAATCGGACCTCACAGGTGGGACCAAAGTTATGCCTACGTTTAGTCCTAGTGCCGTCATTAGAAACTTTGACTTCAGACCTATTGTCTTAGCAGATATCAAGAAGGCAGTCGAAGAATCAAACACACCAGAAATTAAAATAAAAGAAAGAGAGTTATGGATTGAACCAGAAATCAAAGACCTCGAGGACTTCGAACAAAAGTATATTAGAGAGAATAACGAAGATCAGCCACTCAGTTTCGACATTGAAACAGGCGGCGGTTTTATTACTTGTATTGGTTTCGCTCCAAGCGATACTGTCGCTCTCGTTATACCATTCAAGGACAAACGAAACGTACTCCAAAACTATTGGACTGATGTTACCCATGAACAACAAGCATGGGCTTGGATAAAACGCATCCTTGAAAATGAAAAGATTACGAAGGTCGCACAGAACCAAACGTATGATGTGTCGTGGCTACAATATAAACACAATATAAAAGTAGCGGGAACTATTCATGATACAATGCATGCCCAACATGCATTACAGCCCGAACAACAGAAAGGCTTAGGCTTTTTAGGTTCGATATATACAAACGAGGGTGCTTGGAAAACGATGGCTAAGTTTTCAAAGAGTACTAAGAGAGATGAATAGATGTAATAATGGCGAAACGTGCTCCATACTTTGCGGAGTTACATATACCAAATGATTTAGTAACTATCGAAAGTGAAGTACGATTGTGGAGATCAGTAATTGACCAAGCGATATCAGACTTTATGTCGACCAATAAGGCACGCGAAAGTCTATCAAATAAAGAGCGCGCCAAGATATGGTTGCGCGGAAAGACAGAAGATTTTAGTCTTGTTTGCGAGTATGCATTCTTAAATCCGCAGTATGTTCGCAACGAGGTATTTAATATTATAGGTGGAATAGATGAGTTATACAAGTAATAGAGCAACGACCACATACTCAACTCAAGTGGGTGGCGATCATTACAAGAAGTTCAAGATACAACCATCGGAGTTCGTTAACCAGAACAAATTTCTTTTTGCAGAAGGTAATGCAATCAAGTATATCTGTAGACACCAAGACAAGGGTGGCAAGCAAGACTTACTAAAAGCAAAACATTATATCGACATGATAATTGAGAGAGACTATGAGTAACACAGGAGACAAAAGCAATGGCAAAAATAATAAAGAACGTAGATATACAAAATATCGAACTCGATTCTGAGCAGATCCTCTGGACTTATTGCGCTTTAGATTGCGCGGTGACTCTAGAGATTTGGCAGAAGATCAAAAAAGAATTAGACGATACCACTTCCAAAACATATCAGTTTGAAATAGATAGCCTCAAGCCTGCGATGGCTATGATGCAGAAGGGTTTGCGCGTAGACCTAGAGAAAGTTAAGAACATGCGTGCCCCCTTGAAAAAAGTGCGCTTGAAATTAGAGCGAATGTTAAATCTATTTGCCCAAGCGGCAACAGGTAAAGATTTAAACCACGCTTCACCAAAACAATTACAGGATTTATTTTATGTACACTTAGGTATACCTAAGATCATGTCCTATAAAAAGGGGAAGTCAAAAGTTTCAACAGATCGTGAGGCGCTAGAGAAACTGCGCGAAAATTATCCACGAGCAAAAGTATTTGCCAATGCAATTCTTGCCTTACGTGATATCGACAAACAACTTGGTGTGCTAGAAACTACAAGAGATAAAGACAATCGCATTCGTTGTTCTTATAATGTGGCAGGCACAGAGACAGGGCGTTGGTCATCTTCAGAAGCCCCTTGGGGTACAGGAACTAATCTTCAAAACATAACCAAAGACTTGCGCGAAATTTTTATTCCAGATGATGGAATGACTATGTTCTATGCAGACTTGGAGCAGGCGGAATCTCGCGTGGTTGCTTACTTAACAGGTGACCAAGGATATATTGATGCATGTGAGAGTGGTGACTTGCATACCACTGTAGTTAAGATGGTCTGGAAAAATATGGGGTGGAGTGGTGATCCTGTTCAAGAAAGAAAGCTAGCCGAGAATCCTTATTATTTGCAGTTTAGTTTTAGAGATATGTGTAAGCGTGCTGGTCATGGTACTAACTATGGTTTGTCAGCTACATCTTTGGCTAGACATTTAAAAATTAAAGTAGCACATGCTACAAGATTCCAATTACTTTATTATGGTGGAGTAGTCAGTCTTGATTCTGTGAATCGCTGGCACCAACAAGATCCTAAAGCTGGTTTTGATGAGCTTCTAGTATATGGCAAAGTATATGGTGATAAAGTTAAATACGTTGAAGTGCCTGGAGCATTCCCTGGAATACGCAAGTGGCATGACAACATAGCAAATGAGTTGTTAAATACTGGGACACTAACTACTCCTATCGGCAGACGCAGACAGTTCTGGGGTAGGCTAGATGATGCTACAACATTACGTGGTGCTATTGCTTACGTACCTCAATCTACGATTGGTGATTTATTGAACATGGGATTATATCGAGTGTGGAATGAGTTGCGTGATGAGGGTGTTCAAGTATTAGGACAAGTACACGACGCGATTTTAGGACAGGTTCCTACTGAAAAGATAGATGAGCTGATGCCTAAGATCGTTGCGTGTATGACAAATCCTATTCAAGTAGGCGAGAGAACATTGGTGATACCTTCCTCTGTTGAAGTGGGTAACACTTGGAAGAACATGAAAACATGGGAGAGGGGGCACGATGGCGCGAATATATAAAGACTATATAGACGCATGCGTAAAGGCTACAGAAAAAAGTCCGATACCTAAGTTGTTTAGAACTTGGGCGGCGCTGTCATCTGTGTCTGGTGCATTGGGCAGAAGAGTGTGGATGCCTATGGCGAACTACGATATACGTGCGAATATATTTGTTGTGTTAGTAGCGGGACCAGGGAGAAACAAATCTGTTAGTTTGATTCTACCATTTAGTAAAGTATTTCGTAAACTAACAACACCTGTTGGTACAAAACCAGACCACGAGAATTTTAATTCTGGATTAGTTGAGTATGGTTTGAAAGAGTTTCCTCTCTATCTTATTCAAGATAGAATTACTCCAGAAAAATTAGCAGTGGATATGTCTAAAGCATCAAGACTTGACATGCGACTATCTACAATGGGTGAAGAATTTTTTGATGGGTCATTAACATTAGTAACTTCAGAACTTGGTACATTCCTATCAAGACATGAGCGTTACTTACAAATGTTCTTGACCGATATGTGGGATAGTAAAGAAGAATACTCACATAAAACCAAGACTGCAGGTGAGCACATTATTAAAGGTCCTTGTTTAAATTGGATCGCATGTGCTACACCCGAGCAGTTCGTTGATAACTTACCAGAAGATGCTAGGTCACAAGGTCTATTATCTAGAATCATTCCTGTCTTTTATGATGGTGAAAAGATTCCTCAGTCTTTATTACAAGACAAAGTTTCAGATGCAACCATTGTTAATCTGAGACATGACTTGTCTGAGATTGCAAAGATGTATGGACCTATGAGATTTGATGACCGCGCATTTGATAAGATCAACGAAGATATTGAAACAGGACTTGAACCAATACCGACTGATGCAAACTTAGCTGAGTATACACAACGTAGAGTATCGCACTTTATTAAAGTATCTTTAGCTATTTCAGCTAGTAGTTCTAAGGATAAGATTATTACTTGGGACCATTGGCAGAAAACTAAAGACTTAATGTTTGAAGTAGAAGAGGCTATGCCTCGTGCATTGGCAGGCTTTGGTATGGCTAGGGCGGGTAAACTAGCGCAAGATATGGCAGTATGGTCGAAAGAAACTATGGCAAATTCGAAGCAAGGATACATCCACCTTCGACACTTTAAGCGGGAACTTCTTCGAAGAACTCTCGCGCCAGGTGAATCTGAACAAACTGTTAAAGCGATGGAAGAAGCTGGGTATATAAAAGTACAAGACGGTCTTGTATTCCCAGTCAAGTTGTGATAGGATGAAAAACTCGCCTCGAGAAACATTCAAAATTAATAAAGGAGCATACATGAAAATAAATATAGACTACTCTCGCGATGAACTCTTGACAGATTCTGGCAAAACAATACTTAAAGATAGATACTTACTACCCACTGAGGCTAGTCCTCAAGATGGCTTTGCTCGGGCGGCAAAAACATTTGCTGATGACCAAGCCCACGCACAAAGATTATATGATTACGCTAGTAAGTTATGGTTTATGTTTTCAACACCTATCTTATCTAACGGGGGAACAACACGAGGGCTACCTATATCCTGCTTCTTAAATTATGTAGATGATTCACGTGAAGGTTTAGCAGATCACTATACTGAAAACATATGGCTGTCTAGCATGGGCGGTGGTATTGGTGGATACTGGGGTAATGTTAGATCCCAAGGTATGGCTACAAGTATTGGTAATAAAACTACAGGTGTGATTCCTTTCATGCATGTGGTGGATTCTCAGATGACTGCGTTCCATCAAGGCGCAACACGACGTGGTAGTTATGCATCATACATGGATGTATCTCACCCAGAGATTGTAGAGTTTATTGAAATGAGAAAACCTACAGGTGGAGATATTCATAGAAAGAATTTAAACTTACACCATGGTATCAATGTCACGGATGCTTTTATGGAAGCTGTCCAGAAAGGTGAGGCTTGGAATCTAATTGACCCGCACACTAAACAAGTTATTAAAACTATTGATGCTAGAACTTTATGGATTAAGATTCTGGAAACTAGAATCGCAACGGGCGAACCGTACATTTCATTTATTGATACAGTCAATGCGGCGCTACCCGAATCCCAAAAGAAACTAGGATTAAAATTCAATCACTCTAACTTATGTTCCGAGATTACATTACCCACAGCAAAAGATAGAACTGCAGTGTGTTGTTTATCTTCCGTGAACTTGGAATACTTTGATGAGTGGAAAGATAATAAATTATTTATAGAAGATTTGGTACGTATGCTTGATAATGTTTTAGAGCATTTCATTACAAGTGCCCCCTCTTACATGTGGCGTGCAGTTAATTCCGCGCGTTGTGAAAGAGCCATTGGCTTAGGTACAATGGGGCTACATAGTTATTTCCAGAAAAGAGAAGTAGCAATGGATGGTGAAAAGTCTAAAGACATTAATGATTTTATATTCAAGCATATCCATAACGAGGCTCAAGCTGCTAATGAAAAGCTCGGGGCGGAAAGGGGTTCTCCTGCAGACATGGAGGGCACAGGGCTACGACATTCTCATGTCATCGCCATTGCTCCTAATGCTTCTTCGTCTGTTATCTGCGGGGGAACTTCTCCATCCATAGAACCACTACGCGCCAACGCGTTTTCTCAAAAGACTTTAAGTGGTACCTTCCTTATGAAAAACAAATACTTAGAACGAGTATTGTTAAAGCACGATAGAAACAATAAAGAAGTTTGGAAATCTATTGTGACTAATGGAGGTAGTGTACAACACTTAGACTTTTTATCTGATGAAGAGAAGGCAGTATTTAAAACTGCAATTGAAATGAATCAGAGACACTTGGTGGATTTAGCGGCGGATAGACAGCAATACATCTGTCAATCACAAAGTTTAAACTTGTTCTTACCGCCAGATGTGGACACCAAAACATTACATGGTATTCACTTGAGAGCGTGGAAAGGTAAAGTCAAAACACTTTACTACATGAGAAGCCAAGCGTTAAAGAAAGTAGAGAATCTATCCAGTCAGATAGAAAGAACTATTAGACAAGACTATCAACAAGAAGAAGCCACATGTGTGGCTTGTGAAGCATAAGGAGAATATATGTCAGTATTTGAAGGCAGAGAATATTACAAACCATTTGAATATCCGTGGGCGTTTGAAGCCTATGATCAACAACAGAAGATGCACTGGTTACCCAGTGAAGTTCCTTTACATGAAGATGTAAATGATTGGAACTCAAAGATGAATGATGCAGAAAAGAATCTAGTGAAACAGATTCTAACATTCTTTACACAAGGTGACGTAGATATTGCACAAGCCTATATGGATGTGTATATACCCATGTTCAAGAAACCAGAAGTGCGTATGATGTTATCCGCTATTGCTACGTCGGAGGCTAACCATGCGCATAGTTATTCACTACTAAACGATACCATTGGTATGGATGATAGAGAGTACAAAGCATTCCAAGAGTACGCGGAGATGGCAGACAAACATAACTATCTCTGGGAAAGCAAAGGGGGCACGGAAGAAGAGAAGATCGTTCGTGACATGGCTGTGTTCTCTGCATTCGGTGAAGGACTGCAGTTGTTTGGATCATTCATTATGCTACTAAACTTTCAGCGCTTCGGCAAAATGAAAGGCATGGGGCAAATCGTAGCGTGGTCAATCAGAGATGAGAACCACCATGTTGAAAACATGATTAAACTTTTACATACAGTATTAGATGAGAAGCCGCACATATGGAATGATGAATTTAAAAAGTCATTGTATGATATATGTAGAGATATGGTAACTCTTGAAGAGAAGTTTATTGACTTGGCATTCCAACAAGGACCAGTCCAAGGATTAACTCCACAAGAAGTTAAGAACTATATACACTACATGGCGGACAGAAGATTACTTCAGCTAGGTTTAAAGCCTAACTACGGAGTAAAATCAAACCCACTAGAGTGGGTAGACTACATTGTCAATGGGCAGGCACACGAAAACTTCTTTGAAACTAGGGCTACTGAGTACGCAAAGGGCGCAGTTCAAGGAGACTGGAGTGATGCATTTTCCTCTTGACAAATTGTTTAACTTGTGATATAGTTATAACATTATATAGGGCATTCATGTGTTAATTCATATGACCTTTCGCTTAAAAACTGGAGACAGGGGGGCACGAAGAACCTTACTTCTTCTAGATGCAATATTTAGAAACAGTTTGGGGAACTCTTTTTTCCACAACCGTACAAAGGGGCTGGTAGAAATACTAGCTCCTTTTTAATTACAGAGACATGACAAATCAAAATACTTATCCACAAAAAACTATATACGATAGCCTTGCAAAAAAGCTATACCTGCTATTCAGCAACAAACGCTTGACTTCTAAACAAAAGTTTGCTACACTCCCCATCAAAGACAAGGACTACTGGAGAGCCTTGGCTGAAATATCAATAAAGGAGAAACTATGGCAAACCCAAGAACTTTCTCCGTAACTAACTCATTTGTTAATAGATGTTTAAACATCTTTAATACTGCAGGAACAGACGGAGACTCAGAATTAGAACAGTACGCGAGAGCAGAATATAAAGACGATTGGTACTGGGCTTTTAATTTCTACAAAGAAAATCAATACTTCCCTAACGTATTAAGAATACCACAGAAGTAATCTAAAAGAGGAATAGGCTAGGCTTCTTGCCTAGCTTTGTTCTTCGAACTCATAAAAGAAATTAGTATCATCACCCGCTGTATACTTAGATTTATTTTCCACACCATATTCAATAGTTGAAACCTTATAGTCTGGGAACCTCATCTTCTTTGGGGATAAAGACTTGTCATAGAATATTACCCGATTGTTAGGCTGAGCGGCGAAATACCCGTTGTCTAATTGTATTATATTAAAGGACTTATGTTGTGTAGGTACCTCAGAATACCCAATATCTGGTATGTTGTAGTCTGGATGACAACTATCTATAGTATATAAATACTCCCCAAAATAAAAATTCCCGTTTGGAGCCTTGTATTTACATTTCCCCGACCCTATACTCACCTTTTGTATAACTGAGATGTGGTAGCTAAAACAATCCCAAAGCTCTAGGTCTTCGAGTTCCATCTCTTCCTTCGTCTCTTTCCAGACAAAAGCCGAGATAGGTAGCTTATCATATAGAGCTCCCGTTTCATAGAGATAGGTCTCGAAATATAATGCGCGACCTTGTATAGATTTAACGGTGATCCAGATTCCTGGTTCATACTCACCGTGCCCCCTCTGAAAGTCATAGAGATACTCTTTCTTAACAAGGACTTCAATAGGTGGAACATTTGCTACAAGAAATGCCACTACTTAAATTGTTCTAGATAATCCATTGTGTATGTATTAACACAACGGGCATATAAGACGGAGGCTCCGCCTATTTGATCAAGTTCATCTTGCACCCACTTGCCTACTTCTTTGGCTTGTAGTTCGCAATCTAATCTGTTAGTGTAAATGGGTTCGCTTATAATCCTAACACACTGTACATCCGCAGGATTGTCTATTCCCCCTGCTAAACATAACTGAAATAGGATTACAAATTTTAACATACATTAATCTGCAAGCGCCCTTATGGCATAAGATAATTTCTCTGCACGGTGCGGGGTCTGTTTTGCCCAACGCGAATCGAGCATCTCATCCGACGCAAGATGATAGGTGCTGGTGGATAAGTGTCCAAGAAATTTCTTAAACTTACTTACCCCTCCAACACCTAACTGAAATGTCATCTCTATAAGAACTTCTTTAACAGGTTCTGGATGCTCGTCAAGATTGATATCAAAACTGTCAGCGACCAATTGAGCGCAATCACAGGCATTTTGAAAATCATCTTCAAAGACGGCTTCCAATTGTTCTTTACTATATTCAACACCTTCTTCATAGTTGTCCTCCTTCGTTACCAAGTGACCGTATCCTATGGTTGCGAATCCTAATGAATCCTTATAAACATAAGACCTAAATCCTTCGTGTTCTTTTATTCTCTCCTTAAGTTTTTCAAACATTACTTACCTCCTATACCCCAGTGAACTTCATGTTCATCTTTAGGTTTTTCTTTTTCAAATAGTTTATATATTTTATTAATAATTTTATATGTAAATATTTCTAACTGGTACATTACTTGGTAATCTTCTTAGACTTCTCAAAAGTTCTCAAGCCCGCCATGCCCAAAAGCGCCATGACTAACGGCATGAGTTGTTCCATATCCATACTTGGTAGCGGTTGTGTCTGTACTTCAAACACGGCTAGAAAGAACATGATAAAATTTTTAAGGACAAACTCCCAAAAAATGGATATTGCTGCACTAAACCCAATGAGGGGTCGCCAAGAACGCTGCAATATACCTGAAATATCTGTAGCTGTAGACTGAGCATCAGCTAAATTAATCTCCATTTGTTTACTATTAATTTCATTTTCTAATTCCTGTAATCTTATTTTTATTTTTCCTCTTTCTTCATCGGACACATGAACACTATCAATAACTTTACCAACAGTTTCTACTAAACTACCACCCAATAATTTAGATAACATTATTTTACGCTCCTATATTTCTTTACTTTCTTTTTTATATTCTTTGGCTGTGCCACAAACTGTTTGCCTTGTGCTCTTCCTTTTCTTTTGGCAGCAGTAGTTGCTGCATACTCACCAGATGACAAAGCTTTAATAGCAGACTCGGGTAGATACCTTTCGCCTGTAGCTTTGGGACCTTGAGTAGATGGCTTACCCGATTTGGTTCGCCACTTTTGTTTGGTCCAAGCC
>Ga0208162_1000966_pt1 | contig 15550 bp, 28 predicted proteins | sample CB_VirMetaG_4_FD_184539 | JGI IMG/M metagenome (GOLD analysis project Ga0208162, IMG submission 184539) | Freshwater to marine saline gradient viral communities from Chesapeake Bay - CB_1508_1M Viral MetaG (SPAdes) (version 4) | ecosystem: Environmental > Aquatic > Marine > Coastal | place: USA... | reverse complement strand
AAGTGGTGAAAATGATATTTCTAAGGTACAAGTAAATGATACTATTGTCTTAGGTATCAACCTTAATGATTTATCAGCATATGATATTACTTTTATTCACGCTGATGTGGAATATAATAAAAATGCTTATACCCTATTAGACCCAGTATGGAAAATAAATGGAGCTCAAAATTCTTCTTTTAATTGGACTAATACTAAATGGACTCCAAACCCAAATTATGATGAAAATGATTTATGGGGTCAATGGAGTGGTGGAGGAGGTTCCTATAATGCAGTTGATGGTTGGGATGTAGGTCATTATACTACCCAAGATTTAAGCTCATTTAGTGGGGATTATATTGAATTACACTTTATTGTTAAAAATACAGATGTATCTAATTATACTAAAGCTATTAATATTACAATGGCTAAAATAGATGACAATAACCAAAGTTATACCCATCCTGTTGGTTCAGTTAGAGCTCACCCAACTCAACATATTTCAAACACCCCATTAGAAGATTTTGATAACAATGTTTATATTAAAGCAGAATTTAATAGTAATATAGATGCTACTAAAGTAAAAGTAGATATTAGTAAAGGAACTGAATTAGAATATGTTGGAAGTGTTACTTTAGATTCTAATGGAGAAGCTAATGTAACCGATTACTTAAATAGTTCAACAGAAGACTATTATTTAAACTTTGTTTGGGGTGGAACAGAAGAAGAATGGCAACAACTTAAAGATGAAGCCCTAACCATTTCAGATGCTGTATTAATCTTAAAAGAAACTGGTGGATTTGATCATGGTAATATGGGTAATGCTTATGAACATGGAATCCAATATCTAGCTACGGATTTTGATGCAAATGGATCAATTGATAGTCAAGATTCATTTGATTTATTAGCTCACGTTTTAGATGTAGCAGATGTGTTTATAAAATATATTGAAGATAAATTTAGTTCAGGTGTTGCAGTAGCTCCATCCTCTATTTACGATGCAATAACTCCTAATAGTTGGGCAGAAAATGGTTTACCTGATGTAGGAGATGGAAGTATAACAGTAGATTTATCTAATGGTGATGTAATTTTACCTTATAAATCAGCAATGTGGGGGGATGCTAACTTATCTCATGGGATTATTCCTTCTTCAGGCACAACAGCTCAATCTATGGCAATGATGAGAGTAAGATCTTATGGTCAATCAATGTTAGTAGAATCTAAAATTGATGCTTCTTATATTACTGAAATAAAAGGAGACGAAGTACATGTTACATTAGAATTATTATCAAATGATACTTCAGCTTTACAAATTAAGCTAGATTATGATGATACTAGATTAACATTTGAAGAAGCCAAATTTGATACAGGTAACACAACTACTAATTTTGGAAAATCAAGTAATGGAAGAGTAAATATGGGTAGTATAAACAGAAATGGTGAAACTATTCCTATGAATTCTACATTAAAAGCAATTTTTAAAGGAAATGTTAGCTCAGCTACTGGGTTAGTTTCTATAGTAAGTACAGATGCCGCAAGTTCAGCAGGAACAAGACAAACTTTAAATCTACAATAAAATGAAAAAATTATTATATTCTTTATTAGCATTATTTTTAATATCTTGTGCTCAAGATGATCAATTTATAGAAACACTTCCTATTGAAAATAAATTAGAGATAGCAGGTTTAGAAGGATTAAAGTTTCAAAATAGCCAAATCACAGATGGTTCATTATTTAATCTTAAAACTGAAACATCAGGAAAATATATTTTAGAAATTAGAAACCATTTTAATGAATTAATTTCTAAATCAGTATTAAACATTCAAGCAGGTGATAATATAAAAGAATTTTATACTAAATCACTCAAAGATGGAGATTATACTCTTATCATTAGTAAAGATGGAAAAGAATTGTATAACGTAAAACAAATCATACAATAATGGCAGATAAGAAAGGATTTTTTAGCGAAATCAAAAACCAAATCATAACCACTATAGGTGTAATTATTACAGCTGCAGGTGGGTTAGTAGTAACGAATATGGAAGCATTATTTGGTGTTGCAGATAGTGATCAACCTATGATGGAACAAACCATTAATCTTCCGGAAGCTTCTAAAGATACAATAGTAATAACTAAAAAAATAGAAGTAGCACCAACAAAACCAATTGAACCACCAAAAACAGAAACAGAAAAAAGAAAGGAGGACTTTGATTGGTAAATCGCAGTAATAAAAAAGACTCCTTTGCTGTAACAAAGAAGTCTTAGTTTTAAAAGAATTCAACCGTAACTTTAAACAACAACAAACATTATGAAACTTATGAACCCTTTTATATTAATATATAACAATTGGATGGCTAAACCAAGCTATCTTGACAAAGCAGTTTCCCTTCTTTTTGGGCTTTGGGCTGCTACATTAATTACTTTAGCTGTTAGTGGAATTGGATTTCTCATTACCGAAATGATAATGAATCCTTCTACAATAGACAACATATCTTGGGGCCTTATTGATTACATTGGTTAAAAAGTTAATAATTGCTTTATTAATTTGCAATTATTCTTTTGCTCAAGTCATAGGTAAAACTAAAACTGAAGATTATCAAGCGGATTTTGAAAAAAGAGCCTCATTATATTCAATCCCAGAGTACTTTGGTGATCCAGTCCCTGTAGCTTTACTTAATGTTGGTATTACAGATGATTTATTAGCACAATATCCTGAATTAGGGGATTATCGTGTTGGCTTAGGTTTAACAAACATAACTGTAGCGTTTTTAGATGAAACGTTTAGATTTGAATTTGTTGAAACTAAAGACGAGATCAAAGACAGAATGGTCTTACAATTCAAAGCATCTCAAAAAGGATTTACAGCTAATCAAATAGAAGTTAGAGGAAAGATTACTCTAGCTAAGTATTTTTCTTATGTAGAAATTTATGATTTTTCTATATCAGAAGATGAAACTATAAATCTTAAAGATGGTGTTAAAAACACACTTGTAACTAGATTAGGATTACAAGTTAAAATGGTAGACGCAGAAACTGGACTTTATATGACAGGTTCAGGACTAGGTCAAGCAGTAACCATTAGAGAAGTAACCTTACTTAACGATGAAAACTTAACTGAAGTAGCATTTAACCAATCAAGTATTGGTATTGCAACTCGTAAAGCATTAGAGACTGCAGTCGCAAAAATCGTTAAAAGAATGATTAGAAAACAAATTTTTGATCACTAAAGGTTATGATACGGTTACTATTTTTCATAGTGATTATTGCGATGGGGATGGCAAGGGGCTACTCACAGTCCCTTGTCCAAACCTATACCGATAGATGTACAGGACAAACTTATGTTTTTTCTGTACCTATGAATGGTACTGCCGTAGTAGCTTTTTATAATAAATCTAGAACATTTACTGCTCAACAATTTACAAATGGTGAATTAGAAACATGGTTAGAAGAAACTTATACTTGGTGGCAAACACTCTCACCTTGTTCTACTAATACAGCTACCTCACAAACAACTCAACAAACAACTAATAACGCAACATCTAGTGCTGCTAATGCTGCAGCTAATGCTACTAGTGGTGCAACTCAAACTACAGGTACTACTGGAACGACTGGTACTGCCAGTACTACAAATACTAGTAGTACAAATACAAGTTCAACTAATACAAATACAAATGGTACATCTAGCGGAAATTCTACATCTTCAAACTCATCCTCTACTCCAGATAATTCTTCTTCAAGTACATCTAATGATTCATCGTCTTCATCTCCTGATAATACATCTTCAGATAGCACATCAGGGAGTGGAGATGACCAATCTAGTAATTCGTCAAATGAGTCATCAAGTAACACAGATGGAGAAACTCAAACTGAAGGAGAAAATGGAAATAACGATAGTAAAGAAGGAAACGATACTTCATCGGATCAAGAGGAAAATAGTACAGATTCGGAAAGTCAAGAATCAGAATCAGAATCTGAAGAGGTAGAAGAATCTACCGAAGAAGAAACTACTGAAGAAAGTAGTGAAGAAGAATCATCTGAAGAAGAATCTACCGAAGAGGAATCTACTGAAGAAGAAAAAGAAGAAGAGCAAGAGGAAGAAACCGAGGAAGAAGAATCTAAAGAAGAAGAAGAAGAAGAAAGTGATGAAGAACAAGATAAAAAAGAAGAAAAAAGAAAAAGACGAAACCCTATAAATATTTCAGCAAATTTACTTACTCAGTCTTCTTTAGATAGTAGTATATCTAATGCTATGAGTATAGGCTTATCCCAATCCTCATTAACTGGAACTACTACCTACTCAGGTAATTTAATGATATGGGATAATCTTAATCAGTTTAGTTTAAGTGCATCTCAATCTGACGTTTATTTTAATTATGATAGAGAAGAAAAACTTTATTTAAGAAACCCTGAAACAGGTAATAGAGATTTATATTTTGGATCTTATTATACTAAAGGAAGTATAATGATGGTACAATCTATTTCAGCTTCATTTATGTACATTTATGGGACTAAAGTAGCTTCATTTGGGTTAAGTAATGTGTATATGGGTCAAAAAGATAATGCTTGGAAAGGATTTGTAGGTGGTTACGCTTTATCTGGTACTATAATTAATATAAAAGATGATATAATGATAATGCCATCAGGTGTTTTATTTGGGACTAAACCATTCCCTACTAAACGAGTAACCATATCCCCTATGATAGCTCTAGCATTTAATCCAGTATCCTACACATTTAGTACTAAAAAATCTATGTTTGATGGAGATACTGAATTTAGTAAAGATATAACATATATTTTAGGATCTAACTTTGATTTAAATATATCACAAAGGTTTAAATTTAACATAGGAGGAAACGTAATAGGCACAACAACTCCAGGAATCCCATTAACTTGGTCAGCTACTATTGGATCTAAATTTCAGTTTTAATATTTATAATAAAATATGTTTCACTTAAATTAGTTATTTATGTTTAAATACTTAAATAGAAAATGGATGGCTTTTAGAGATATTTTTAAAGATGAAAATGACATCAACGAAAAATCAGTAGTTGGATTTATCGCTTTTGCAGTAATGGTATTATTTGCATTAGCTGATTTGTTCTTAGGATTTTTTGGTGGAAAAGACTTAGTAATTAATGAACATATATATGATTCCTTTGTCATAGTTACTTTAGGAGCATTTGGTATTGCCGAAGCTGGTAATATATTTGGAAAGAAAAAATAATGGCAGTAATAGAACCAAAAGGCATAGTAATTCATTCTATGGGGGAATACCTCCAATGGGAAGGAGAATGGCTAACAGCTCACGATTTTTTAAAAAAATTAAGACTTTCAGTACATGGGTTTATCCATCCTGATGGAACTTATGAAAAAATGGTTTCCTCCCCAAACAAAGCATCCCACGCTGGAAAATCACAGTTTGGGGATTTACAATATTTAAACTCACACTTTCTAGGATTTGAATTATTAGTCCCAGGAAAACATGATTTTGGTAGTTTCAGTAAAGCTATTGAAACCCCTAACACCTACACACAAGCTCAATTTGATTCAGCTGTTAATACTTGTAAATGGTGGATAAAAAAATATAATATACCAGTTTCTCATATAGTACGTCATTCAGATGTATCAGGTGATAATGTAAGAGGTAAAGGAAAAGGTAAAACTGATCCTGGTTCCGCATTTGATTGGGAAGCTTTTCAAAAAGCTTTAATTTAAAATGAAAACAACAAAACTAATATTACTTTCTTCAATGATATCATTTGGATTTATTTGTTCCTATTTTATGGAACTTACAATGCGTAATGCAGAACAATATTTGGCCATAGCAACTCTAATATTTGCTGATGGTCTTTTTGGTGTGATAGCAGGAATTAAAAGAGAAGGATTCAAAACCTATAAAGCAATCAGAATTTTAAGAACTTTAATTTTTTGGATTATTATACTAACTGTAATTTTAGTAATAGAACAAAGCATACCTGGGGCATCTTGGTTAAGTGAAACTATCTTAATGCCTTTAGTAGTATTCCAATTGATAAGTGTTTTGAAAAATGCTTCAATGGCTGGTTTTATAAAAATGGAAGTTTTAAACCAAATTTTGGATAAAGTAGATAAACATAAAGGAGTAAGAAAATAGGTTGGCTTAACCTATTCTCCTTTTTATATTTATTGATATGCTTAAAAACTTAAAAGAAGGATTATTTCCTTTTATTATAGCATTTTCCGCCCTGTCAGTGTCGGCTTCAGCTGCTTTCTATTCAGTTAGTGGCTTAAGCAAACTCTTTGCTGGTGCTTCTTTTGAAGTTATGATAATGGCTGGTTCGTTAGAAGTATCTAAATTAGTAATAGCATCTTTATTGTACCAATACTGGGATACTATAAATAAAATCCTTAGAACATACTTAGCTATAGCTACTGTTATACTTGTATTAATTACCAGTATGGGTATTTATGGGTTTTTAAGCGCAGCATACCAAGAAACCTACAGAGAATTAACTATTAAAAATAATAAAGTAGAATTTTTAGAAAATAAAGCTAAATTCTATGAAGATGATGTAAATAGATATGATGAAGAACTTAAAAGGATTGCTAGTAATATTTCTATTCTTAGTAACGCCAAATCTCAGTCGATCCAGGTACGAGACACCACGGTTTCTGGGGGCGTTAGAACAACCATCTCCACTTCTGAACTTCGGTTGGCTCAAAGGCGTATCGAAGTTGAAGAACAAAATCGTAAAGATATTCAAGCCAAAAGGCAAGTAGCAGCTGATAGTTTACAAACATTTAAGTTAGAGATTTTAGATCTAGAAAATGATACAGATGTAGCAGGTGAATTAGGTCCTTTAGAATATCTATCAGGTTTAACTGGTACTCCAATGGATAAAATTATTAACTGGTTATTATTAGTAATCATATTTGTTTTCGATCCTCTAGCAATATCTTTAGTTATAGCAGCTAACTTTGCATTTGCTCAAGCATTTCCAAAAAAAAAGTATAGGCAAAATTTATATGGGGAAAAAGTAGAAAATATTCCTTCTGTTTGGGATACAACTATACAAGATGGATTAGAAGATGAACCTGAATGGGAATTTACTACAAACCTTGAAGATATAGAAGTCAAGGATGCTGAAGAATTAAAAACCTCAAAAGAATTTTTAGAACAACTAGATAAAATAGAAAAGAAAAAAAAAACCGAAGAAATAATTGATGATGAAATCCATGAAGAGGATGAAGAGGAAGATAGGGAATGGAATGAATTTGATATTAATAAAGACGGAATCATAGATAAAGAAGAAGTTAAAGCTATCCATGATCAAATTAATTACCTTAAAAACCTTTCTAAAAAATCTTTATCTGGTTGGAGATTAAATAAAATAAATGCTGAAATATCTAGATTACAAAATTTTCTCCCTAAAGATGATTTAACAATAACCTATTAAGTTATGAAATACTTATTTTTATTATTACCCTTATTTACATTTAGCCAACTTATTGAAACTGATATTTTTACAGTACAATATGATCAAGAAAAAGAACAACCTATATGGGTAGAATATACAGTACAATGCCCAACAGGTAAAGCTTCAAGAGCAGGAATGGATTTTTATACAGAAGATGATATTCACACTTCAGATAACGATGATTATAAAGCAAACATATATGATAAAGGTCATTTAGCACCTGCTGCTTCATTTAATTGTGATAAAGAAACATTATATAAAACATTCACCTACCTAAATTCAGCTTTACAACATGAGGGATTAAACAGAGGTGTTTGGAAAGAATTAGAAGGGTTTGAAAGAGATTTAGCTAATTTTTTTGAAGTAAAGGTTAGAGTTGAAGTAGAATTTTCAAATGAAAAAGTACCGGGTGGTGCTACTATCCCTTCTCAATTTACAAAAATAATATCTTTTGGAGACCAACAACATACTTTTATTTTTCCTAATGAAAGTACTAAAGGAAAAAAGTGGGGAGATTATTTAGTTAAGTAAAGACTTCTGCATATTTATTTGGCTATCTAAGAAATCGTTCGTATATTTACGGCGTAATTAAAAATAGAGGTTATGTTATTATTGATATGTTTAATTTTTATAGGTAGATTTGTTATGATGAATCTAAAAGATATGCAAAAACCCTTAACATATGAAGAAGAAAAAAGAAATGAAGAAATAGGAAAAATCATTGGATATGGTGTAGCTATAGTTTTTTTCTTGTATGCTATGATAAATTCACCTTTTTAATATGTTTAATCCACCTATGACAAGAAAGGAAGTTGACAAACAACTTTCTCAATATCAAAAAATTAATTACAATCAGTTTCGTTGGTGGCGAATGTATCAACCAAAAAACAAACCACTTGATAATCGCCAACCTCTTCGTGATCGCATACTGAATGGTGATTTTGATTTTTCATGTTATAAAGCGCAGATATATTGGTGTGAATACCAATTAAATGATGTCCATGAAGAATGTCATCCTGATACCCAAAAATATCTAGAGAAAACTGCTGTGTTGAGAGCTCGCAGAAAACGTTTGATTGAGGATTTCGAAAGAGATGAAAAAGATAGATTAGAATATCTTATCAAAGACTTTACTCGTTATTTTAGATGTGATCGTGATCAAGTTATAGAAGAGATGTTGAACTGCAGTGGAGAATTAATTGATCTTTATTATATTATAAAAGAAAAATACCAGGTTATTCCTATGTCTTATGCTACAATGCGTAGGAGAGGAAGACCATCAACTAAATCGTTACATGTTAAATAAATTATGGAAAATAACCAATATATTTTAAGAGTCAGATATGCTGATAACAGAAGAAGAAAAGCTTTTAGTAAAACTCCAAGAGTAATTTGGAAAAGTAGAAGCAGATTTATAGCTTAGTGTTTATGAAAGTATCACATGAAGTACCTCGCTGTTTACTAACAGCCTCCCCTGAATTTAATGATTATGATTACTGTTTACCTCACTTGTTAGATCAAGATGAGGAGTACAAACAATATTTTTATAATGCTAAAAAGGAAGGGCGTTATATTATTATGGATAATTCTTTGCATGAGTTAGGGAAAGCCTATAATCATAAAAGATTAATGCATTGGGTTAAAGAATTAGAACCAAATGAATTTATAGTACCAGATGTTTGGATGGATATGAATTTAACTTGTTCCCAAGCTAAATACTGGAGACAATTTGAATACCCTGAAAACACAACACCAGTAGCAGTAGTACAAGGTAAAAATGATGGGGATGCTTATAAATGTTTTAGAATTTTAAGTGATCTAAAATATAAAAAAATAGCTATATCCTATGGAGCGACTTGGTATAATGATTTATTTCCCCATGTAAATAAAGATTTAGGAAGGGCTTTAGGTAGATTAGCATTTGTAAGTAGATTATTTTCTTCTAATGTTGTAACTAAATATGATAGAATACATTTATTAGGTTGTTCAGTACCACAAGAATTTGGGTGGTATAGAGGATTTGATTTTATAGAATCAATTGACACCTCAAACCCAATAATGGCAGCTTTAGAAGGTACAATGTATAATGAAAGTGGTTTAATATCAAAACCTAAAGCAAATATGAATGACCATTTTGATATTGATTTTGATGATGTTGAATATGAATTAATTATTCATAATACAACATTATTTAGAGAAATTAACGGAATACCAAAAATAGAACATTATGGCTAAATTAACAAGAACAGTAAATTATTGCAGCTTCAGATGGGAAGAATATATTTTAACAGAAGAAGAAGTAGCAAAGTGGAAAACAGGTGATGAAGATCTTCAACAAGAGGTGATAGATAATGCAGATTGGGACCTAGTAAGAGATAAACCGATTGATGATTACGGTGACGTAGAATTTGTAGAAAACGAATAATATGGCAGAAATAATAAAACATGCATTAGGATTTTGTGGAGAGCACTGGCATCCAAACATTTGGACTCTTCTTACAGGAGGGTTTGGATTAGTAGCTATTTATCATTATACTATATCTTATCTTAAATGTAAATTCAAACATTTAAAATCAGCGTTTGCCTATACGCTTAATAATACCTGGCAAAATTTAATTAATTATTTTAAATCATGGCAAAAAATGTCGTAGTATCCTTATCTGGAGGGATGGATTCCTCTACTTTACTACTTAGATGTTTATCTGAGTATGACAATGTAACAGCTTTATCTTTTGATTACGGTCAGAAGCATAGAGTAGAGCTAGAAAGAGCTCAATCATTAGTAGATTATTTAAAAGAGAATGGTCATAATGTTACTTACCAAGTTATTAAATTAGATGGACTAGTTAACCTTCTTAACTCTAATCTTGTAGAAGGTGGAGATGATGTACCTGAGGGACATTATGAAGAAGAAAATATGGTTGCTACTGTAGTACCTAATCGTAATAAAATCTTTGCTTCATTAACTCAAGCAGTTGCTTTATCAGCAGCTAATGCTAATGGAAATGACACAGATATCGCTTTAGGTATACATGCTGGTGATCATGCTGTTTATCCAGATTGCCGTCAAGAATTTCGTGATGCAGATGATGAAGCATTCCGTATTGGTAATTGGGATGCTGAAAAAGTAGGGTATTTTACACCTTATCTAAATACAGATAAATTAGGAATTTTAAAAGATGGAGAAGTACTTGTTGACGAATTGGGTATTGAGTTTGATGAGGTATATAAGAGGACGAATACGTCTTATAAGCCTTATCCTTCAGGAAATAGCGATTATAAGTCTGCTTCTAGTGTTGAGAGGATTGAGGCGTTCATTAATTTGGGGCGAAGAGATCCTGTACAATATGAGGATGAAACTGGAGAAGTATCTTACGAAGTAGCTAAAGAACATGTTGAAAGAGTTCTAGGTGAATACTCTGCAGCTTAATTTTAAAAACGATTGGCTCCGCAAGGAGCCTTTCGTATATTTAGAGTACAAAATAAATAAGTTATGAATTATCCAGATGCTCAAAAACATCAAATAATTAGTTTTATTAAATCAGCAGTTAGAATATTAGGTTATGGTTTTATGCCTTTTAATTTGGCTACTGCAACTATTATTCTTATATTAAGTGAAATAATTGGCATAGTTGAAGAACTAGTATGAGAAAAAAACGTAAAGGCCCTTATAGATGTGAATATGAGGATTCCCCTACCTATAGACAAATACTTAGGGAAAAGGCTAAAGGATATCAATTTATTGATTGTCGTAAAACCAACAGAATAATTAGAGTTAAAAACGGAATTGAATGTTAAAATTAGAATATGAAAAAAATACTTTACTTTAGTGCCTTATGGTGTCAACCTTGTAGAACATTGGGTCCTATCATTCAAGAATCTACTAAAGAAGGAGTTGTATATGAAAAAATAGATGTTGATTCTAATCAAGAATTATCTATACAATATGGGGTTAGAAACATCCCTACCTTAATTTTATTAGATGAAAATGGTGAGGTTAAAGGTAGAAAAACAGGATTACAGTCAAAACAAGATATAATAAATTTTTATAATGGGTAAATTTCAATCAACAAAAGTATTTGATGGTTTTTCTACTGTATTTAGACAGTGGAAAGCAGAAGAAACACACTGTAAATATATTCATGGTTACGGAGTTTCTTTTAAAATTTGGTTTGAAGGAGATTTAGACCATAGAAATTGGGTTTGGGATTTTGGTGGTATGAAAAGAGCTAAAGGTAAAATTGATGGTAAATCTCCTAAAGAATGGTTTGATTTTATGTTTGATCACACTTTAATTGTAGCTGAAGATGATCCCTATGCTAAAGCATTTGCCCAAATGCATGAAGCTGGTGTAGCCCAAGTAAGATTCATCCCAGCTACTGGCGCAGAAAAATTTGCTGAATATATTTACGATAAAGTAAATGAATTTATTTTTCCTGAAACTGATGGAAGAGTACAAGTTACAAAAGTAGAATTTAGAGAGCATGCTAAAAATAGTGCTATCTATATCCCTTAAAGGTTATATAGTGAATAAAAAACCACTTTAAAAAATTTATATGGAACATAAGCAATTAAAACGTATTGAAGATTACGATAAAACTCTTCCAATTGTAGAAGTTTATACAGCAGTACAATCAGAAGGTAGCCGTCAAGGTTATCCTACAATTGTAATTAGAACCACTGGTTGTACCCACAGATGTTACTTCGGTGAGGGTGGTTGGTGCGATTCTTGGTATACAAGTATCCACCCAGAAAAAGGTCAATACACCTTTAATGATATTATCCAAATGTATAAAGATAATCCTCATATTAAAGAAATGATGTTAACAGGAGGTTCTCCTACTATGCATCCTGCTCTAGTAAATGAATTAACCCACTTAGCAAATGAAAAAGATATTTTTATTACTATCGAGACTGAAGGAAGTCATTTTCTCCCTACAGATTATCCTATCAATTTGCTTTCTATCAGTCCCAAATTCTCTAATTCGGTACCTAAAATTGGAGTGGCAACACCACAAGGTGCGACTACGGATCAAAGAATGATTGACAGACATAATAAATTTAGATTAAATAATGAAGCGATCAAAAAGAGTATTAGTTATCATTCTGACTATCATATTAAGCCTGTCCTTGACAAAGAGCTTTCAATGGTTGGTGAAGTTGAAGATTTTTTAAAAGAATGTAATATACCAGACGATAAAGTCTGGGCTATGCCTGCAGGTGATACTAGAGAGAGTTTGAAAGAGTCTTATCCTGTAGTTATGAACTTTGTTAGAGATAGAGGATGGAGATTTACAGGCCGTGCACATATTATGGCCTTCGATACTGAACGTTGTGTCTAAAGAAGAAGCATTAAAAATATTAGAAGAAATAAAAGAAAATGTAAATATTTGTTGTGCAATCACAATGGAACCAGATGAAGTTTTATATTTATTAGATAAGCTAGAAGATTATATAAATGAAACTACCGATAATTAAACATCTAGTCAAAGCAGATTATATACCAGACTCTTATGAAGAAGCAGTAGATGTACTAATATCTTATTGCGAGGCAAGAGGAGTTAAAGACGAAGAATTAGACGTTATAGGAGAGATTATTTCTAACCTAGAAGGAGCTATAGTTGTGAAAAACGATATTCAAGATAACAACACACCAGAAAGAGAGGCATTAAATGCTTTTATGAAACGTGTAATAAACGCAGTAAAATAATATGACATTCGAAGAAATTTATTCTGATCAGGATTGTGAAGTGTACCTTAATGGTAATCCGGTTTGGGACTATAAGCTTACAGGAAATCAATTAAAGCTTATTTCTTTTGAAATCGAAGATAAAGAAGACACAGTCACTGTCCAAGAGTTAGCAGATTACATTATAGATGAAGAATTAACTTACGACATAGTTGATTTAATAAATGAAGAGACTGACCAGCCAGTTGTAGATTTTACTTTTAAGTATAATGTATTACATTTATCAAATTTAATTTTAGAGTAAAATGGCTGAAAAGGTTTTTATAAGCTGGAATTGGGTTGACCTACAAATACAGGTTATAGCAGATAAAATAGGAGAAGGAAACAAGTATGTAGGCGTTACAGGAATACCTAGAGGAGGACTCATACCAGCAGTTATGTTATCTCATAAATTAGGAATTAGATACCTACCCTACAGAGAGTCTTTTAAACAGTTACCTATATTGATTGTAGACGATATAGCTGACTCCGGACATACTTTAACTGATGTAGGAAATCGAGGATTCGATACAGCTACTCTTTGTGTAAGGTATTCTACTCGATATACCCCTACTTACTACGGAGAAGAGATTACGAGTGATAAATGGTTAGTGTTCCCCTGGGAAGAAAATGATTCAAAACCTATTCAAGATTATTTGGATTATTGAGATTATTTTCATATATTAAATTGTTAATAAGTTATAAATGAGTAAAGATTTTAGAGACGAAATTGAGATCGTCAAACAAGGGCATGCGAATGGAGTAGCGCCTGGATTTCCTTTTACAGAAGAACAGAAGTGGGAAGTAGTAGAAAAAGCAGCAGAGGCTTATGGTAAGTTTTTAGATGCGTTAGGATGCGATTGGAGAAATGATCCTAACTCTGAAGATACTCCTCGTAGAGTTGCTAAGGCATATGTCTTTGATTTATGGAGAGGACGTTATGATTCTATGTCAGAGATTACAGCTTTTCCTTCTGACGGTTATAATGGTATAGTTCAGGAATCGAATATTCCTGTAACTTCAATGTGTAGCCATCATCATCAAACTATCGGTGGTAGAGTTTCGATAGCTTATGTACCTTCTGAGAATGGAAAGGTAGTTGGACTGTCTAAACTTAATCGTATAGTAGAACACTTTGCTCGTAGAGGAGCTATACAAGAGCAGTTAACCGTTGCTATTCATAATGCTATTGATAAAATTTGTGAAGGTAACTTAGGTGTAGCTGTAATGATCGATGCTACTCATAACTGTGTGAGTTGTAGAGGAGTTAAGCATCATGGTGCATCAATGCAGACAGCAAAGCTAACCGGATGTTTTCTAGAAGAAGATGCAGCAAGAGCTGAGTTTTATAAAAATATTGAACTGGCAGCAGTATGCAAGCATTAGAAGAAAGACCGTGGGGTAGCTATGAAGTATTACTTGACACTGTATACTGTAAAGTAAAAGAAATTATTGTACAGCCAGGTCAAAGACTATCATATCAGTCTCATAAACATAGAGATGAAACTTGGACTGTAACTCATGGTGTACTTACTGTAATAAGAGAGGGGACAGAACGTCAAGTATACCCAGGTGAGTCTATCTTTATACGCTGTGGTAATAAACATCGAGCTTGGAATAAGACTCCTAAAACAGTTCATTTTATTGAAGTACAAACCGGAGACTATTTCGATGAAGATGATATAACTAGATACGAAGACGATTATGAACGGTAAACAATTAACAATATTTGATGAATTAAACGGAGGTATAGAAGCACCACCAAGTGTACCCTTCGTAAATGAAGTAGAAATATTTAATGCTACTTTTGGTAAACCTAATAATTATGAACCGACAATACCAGAAAAGAAAGAATGGCAATTCGTATATGACTTTATACTTGAAGAGCTGGAAGAATATAGACAGGCTTGCGAAGAAGGAAACATCGTGGAAGTTCTGGATGCTTTGTGTGATATTGCTTACGTCTCGTTGGGGAACGGAACTATGCTACATGGCCTTAAGGATAAAATATGGCCAGCGTATCAAGAAGTACAAGCCAGCAATATGTCGAAGTCTTGCAGCACTGAAGAAGAAGCCATGGAGACTGTCACCGTCCGCTCTAAAGAACAAGATGAGCCATGTCACTATGAGAAGGTGGCGGAGAGATTTGTAGTATATCGAACTCGAGATAGAAAAGTAATGAAATCGATTAACTACTTTAGACCAGACCTTAAACAATTTTTCAATGATTAATTTAGAAGAACATAAAATTTATGTTGATAGCCATAAGATGGATATGGTTCCTTACTCTATTGCAGTACAAGCCGTACAGTCAGCATTAGAGCAAAGTTTTAATTCAACAGAAGGCAAGCTTGATGAAGCTTTAAATATGATTAAAAAGTCACTT
>Ga0208162_1000965_pt1 | contig 15568 bp, 1 predicted proteins | sample CB_VirMetaG_4_FD_184539 | JGI IMG/M metagenome (GOLD analysis project Ga0208162, IMG submission 184539) | Freshwater to marine saline gradient viral communities from Chesapeake Bay - CB_1508_1M Viral MetaG (SPAdes) (version 4) | ecosystem: Environmental > Aquatic > Marine > Coastal | place: USA... | reverse complement strand
TGAGTTTGTATCGTATGCCTTCCGAATGCTAGACAAAGCCTTTGGATCAATTGAGCTGATCCCTGACATTGTACGCATCATATTCATCTGATTAGCCAAGCCTTTGTTACCTTTTTTGTAAAAAGTAGCTTCAACTGCCTGATGTAAGAACGGAGATGTCTCAGAAGTACCAGTACCTTTTCTTAAGGATCTCTTACGAATATTAAGCTCTATTCTAGCTTTATTGACCCTATCTCTTTCAAGAGATCCAATAAATTCTTCTCTATTCTTGGATAATTCTGCAGAGAAAGATGCACCTTCGAGTACAGGATTTATGTACAAAAGCGGCGATATGTTGTGCATAGCCAAGGCATAAGCAAATGCGTCCTCTCGGGCTTTTGACTTACTACCAAACCTGAACATGTTCTTTACATTGGACTTGTACTTGGAGACAAATGTTTTAATGATTGGTTGGTTAAGAACCTCCATCACCAACTCAGGAGTAATGTTTCCAAGCATTTCTCCAGACGGTGTTTCAGTACCGGTTCCAAGCATAAATGCAATTACCGGTGCTACAAACTCATCAAGTCCCGCATAGAATGGTTCCAGCTCTCTGGTAACATCCAAAAAGGCATTAAGGAATTCTGATTGATGCGTAGAGGAAACCCTTCCGTTCTTATCGTACATTCCTCCAATAACAACTCTTCCATCGTAACCTCTGATTGGAAGTTGGTACTGGTCATTAAACCTAATAGGGTTTTTCTGCATTCTTGCAAACATTGGAATGAATGATGCAAGGATTCCAATACCAGATCCAGAAGCCAATACAATGGATCTTTTTTCTGCGTTCTTAGAAATGTCAAACAAATCTGACCACTGGCCCAATACATCAGACTTACCAAGTGCCTTCTCAGAAATAGCTTTTATGTTCTCAGTTTGAACCGGAACCATAGAGATCATAACCGCAGGCGCCATCATCATACTATCGTACATTCCTTTGTACATAGAGTTAATGATAGCTTTCTTGCTTTGGAAAATTGCCAAGTCCAAACTAAAGTCTGGAGACTTGAACAATGATGTTACAAACTCTTCTACAGAAACTCTTAATGCCGCTATGTCCTGTGGCTGAACATATGGATTCTTGATTAATTCTAACTTTCTTTCAAAGTCAGTAATGTGATTACGAAACCTATTGATCTTCTTAAAGTTAGGCTTTGATTTCATCTCTTCGATTGAAATCTGCGCAGTAAGAGCACCAATTTGTCTAGCAATATCGCCCTCACTTTGCGGGCTCTTTTTAAAATTAAGAGCTTCTTCTCGCCTTGCATTAAAAAGACTCAGTGCAATACGGAGCTTTTTTCTCCCGGCTGGATCTTGCTTACCACCGTAAAACAATAAACGATTGTAAGTAGACTGGCTACCTCTACTTAACTCGTCTACAACCTTATCTACAAGATCACTTTGAGACTCAAGCTTTTTGTCAAACGTAAGGGTACCTTGACTCTTATCGAAAGTAGGAGTCTGCACATAGGTAGTTAGCTTATCAAAGTCAAAGTCAAAACCATAGACAAAGACCAGCTCCATTGGTACTACAATCTTATTACCCTCCCAAGGCATAAGCATATCGACAATCTCTACTGGTGTAGCAGAGTGCCTGTTATCCATAGGAGTACGGTTTACAATTGCTTGATACAGTGATTCCGGAATACGGGAGTCTTTATTACGGAAAGCCTCACGGAATTGATTATAGGCATAGTAGTAATTAAATTCAGGAGCAAGATTCTCAGCGTCACCAAACGTATTAAGTATCCATGGCTCCAATGCCTTAGGTACTGGCATTTTAACCTGAGGAGGTAAAATCTGTTTATTTTCAAAGCGCCAGAACTTAAGAGATTGTGTAATGTCTGGTTGCTGCACAAACTGCTTTGCAGACTTGTCTCTTAACGTAATGACTTTCTTTTCAATAGCAGATGTAAATACGTTTGTAAACAGCTGACCAGGGATGACTCCGTCGATATACCCATTGTCAACTACAAGTGCTTCAATCTGCTTAAGAGAACCTCTGTCAATAATCCCAACATCAGCCATTTCAGTAAGCTTTTCTGAAAACTTTTTCTGATCGGAAATACGAACAGTCTCTTTTTTAAAATCAACTGCAACACCAATAGACTCGAAGTATCGAGCAGCATTGTTAATGGTAAGATCTGATACGTCTTTGTTAAACAGATCGTCCAGGTCTTCAAAGACTTGCTTTTCAGCCTGGCTAAACATGCCATTTTGATGAAGGTCCATTCCAAACCCAGCCATCAGCTGCTTAGAGATAGCTGACTCAGTATTACTTGACCAAGGTTCTTTAAACTGAATACCAAAGTTGGTAGTATTTACCTCGTTATCACCTAAAGGAAGAGTCTTCTTAACTGAAGTTTCGTAAGCAACTACATCTACCTGACCTGCAATAGTGTTTTCCCAAATAAATCGAATCATCTCAGGATTACCAACGTGCTCGGTAGGAATTAACGGAGTGTATGCAGTCTTCATCATAGTAAAGACACTCTGACCAGCAACTTCTTTCTGACCAGTACCCTGCGGCTTTAGAGACTTGAACACGTAATTACTACGGATATCCAAAGGCTCTCCTTTATACAGAGGTATCAAAGTGTCAATCTGATCTGCAATAAGCGGTTGCCCACCATGTTTAACAAACAATGGGTGCTTATCATAAATACTTTCATCTACAATTTCGCCATTCAACATCAAAGGATCTTGACCTTCTTCAAGCGACTTGTTTATCTTGATGACCTCATTTGTAAGGAAATACATTTGAGCAACGTACTGTTTCTCAAAGTCCCCTGGAAGCCAGCTACCATCCTTGTAAAGAAGCTCTCTGTAGTAATCAAGACTGACTAATGACAATGCATCAGTACCTTCAAAGTCACCTTTCTTGATTTTCTTAACTGCATCAAGTTGGCTCTTAAGAGCCTTGCGTTCAAGGCTGTCTTTTGGTACTCTGGTAAGGAGTGCCTCCAAATGCTTTACAAGAGAGTCATAACCTTTACCCAAATTCTTAAAGGCGTCCTTCCCTGTAATGTCTGGAAGAACTCTGAGTTTCATTGTGTTATCAGCAGAGACTTTTCCATCAAACCGCTCTTTTACAGAGTACTCTGTGTTCAAAGCACCTTTAGTGGAGCCTTGAATTTCTAGCCTACGGGTTACTGACTTAAGATCCTTAAATACAGAAACGCTACCCATACTAAGGGACGTTGTTTCAATAGCAGATACCTTAAATAGTATCTGAATTTCACGCATTACCTGCTCGGCTTGCTCCTTAGTAAGAATGGCGGTTTTAGCAATGTCATCTACAGTCTCTACTGGGTTAGGCCAATTGTACTTTGCTGCGACATGATTAAGAAAAAAGCTTCTGTCAGTATCTTCAATACCACTCTTTATACCAAACAAGTCAGTATTGATAACATACTTATCCTTAAGATCAGACCAAATTGGTTTTGTAAACAACTCATGATCCTCAGACATGACCTCACTAAAGTGAATTCCTGTAAAAGGATCCATGTAAAGTTGATCATCAATTACAATATCCTTATACGGAACAATAACAGCCCAGCCAGGTACATTTGCAGGAATACCATTAGGTAACTCCGTGCTCGGAGGTACGGGTATCAATTCTTCAAATACAGTACGGTATGGACTCTTGTCTGAGTTCTTAGGAAGTTCTTCAAGTAGCTGAGCACCAGACTTATCAAAAACCTTTTCGATAGATTTCTGAATATCCAAGGTACCCAAAGCTCTTTCTACCAAACTATGTACAGAAGAAGTATCTCCAGACTCAATTACCTCATCAATAAGATTTCTCAGTACAGAGTCTAAAGCCTCTTTGTTGAACTGATAAACATCTTGAAAAGCTACATAGTTAAATACATCATCTCCAAAGTTTTTAATATTATCCTTTACACTATTCGGAAGACTGTTTGGGTTAAGCGACATAAGGGCCCTATGGGCAACAACCCTGGCAGTTTCGTCAATAAATAACTTGTACAGGTGCTTCTCAGGATCTACATAAGTTTCCTGATTGGTAATCATTCCCATGGTTACCAGAGAAAATACACTTGTAGAGTTAGGTGTTTGATTCTCACGTGCGTACTTATCACCTATTCTAAAGCTGATAGTACTTTCTCTCTCACGACCACCAGTTCCTACCATGGGCATGTTACCCATAACCAGAGTCTTGATGTGCGCTGAAATTATCTCTTCCTTGCTCAAGGAATCAAATGCCTTAGACTGACCCAATTCTGAGTCATCAAAACCCATTAAGATTTGCTCAGCGAGCTCAAAAGGCACATTTTTTTCAATATGGTTGCTTGCAATCGTAACTATTTGATTGATCAACAAGCTGTTTTTGTGGTGATCAAATAAAACAATATCATCACCCATGGTATTCTTAGCAAGACCATGCTTTACTAAAACACTTTTAAGATGTCTTCTAGCATCACTTTTGGCATTGTGTTTAGTAAATACCTGAATACCATTAATGTCATCAAGGATGTTTGTAAGGTGGGTGCTTTCACCCATTGCATACTTACGTGTCTTTTGATTGACACCTTTTAGATTAGGTATACTCATGTCGCCGGCACGATCCAAGTGAACATACTTAGCATCTGCCATGGTATGCACCAAACCAATGTATTCACGAGAAGCCCTTAGGTCTGACCATCGAGCCATGCCTCCGGAAACGTCAAGCTGTTTAGCACTTTTTGTAATAGCGTTTACAACACCATCCCGAAGCAAGTTTATTACAGGAATAAGATCCTCCGTGATTGGTTGATCTGGGCTTCTACGAAGAATTGGACCAAACAAACTTTCAATCTCATCTAAAACTTCCTTGTAGTTTGAATTATTGTGAAGTATTAACGCAAGATCCAAAAGGCCTCTTTCGCCACTCTTCGATTGGGACATTTGAATGTATGCACCTTTGGTCTTATTAATGTACTCAGAGCTCTTGAATAGATTGTCAAACGTTCTTACATTAATACCAATCTGCTTCTTATACATCTGACGAGTCATAGCGCCTGGAGAAACAGTAATGAACTCAAGACCACTTACACGAATAGCTCTATAGATCTGATTCATTGCAATATCTGCAACCTCTGATCCTGCCTCCGAAGCTTCTTTAAGACTTTTCCAACGCTCGAGCAGTTTGCCATACACCTCAGGTTGCTGCCTAGCCATCTTCTCAAAGACGTTCATCATTTGAGACTCAGGCATACCTTGCATATTCTGGATCACCACTTTCATTGTGAACATTGCCTGCATCTCAAGTGCAGGAATGTCCCTCAGATTGTCTAGCGGTAAAAGACCCTCAAAGAATGCTTTTACTATAGGCGGAGTTGTCTTGGCAATATCCTTTGATCTGTTCCAGCTATTTGTATTCTTGGCAACTGTGCGATCTTGCTCTTCAGATTGCTCGAATGTATTTGGATCAGTATTGTTAGTGTCGGCAAAATCTTCTTCAGATTGAAGCTGTTCTTCGATTTCTTCAACAGAAAGCCTTTGTGAAGTAACACCGTAGCCTTTACGCTTAAGGTAAGTTGCGTGCTCTTCGATCAACCTTTCACGAACAAACTCAATAGGTTGCTTGCCTTGTTTCTTAGCTGTGTTTATAGCTAAAAGAACCTTTGGGTCTCTGGCGTTCACAGCTCTATTGTAAACCTCCTCCAAGATATTTGTAACCTCTTGGTGGTTCTTGGAGTTTTTAGATTGAACGTCTTTCCAGAAAAGAGTTACGTTGAGGTTATCGTCATTCAAAGAATTTCCAATAACGCTGTTGTTACCTAAAATGCTTTGTGCAGACCAAACATGCTGCATGAAAAGCTGATCGATCTGACTGACCTTGACCATGGTCTCCATCTCACTAAGACCCGGTAGCATGTAGAACTCTCCTACGTGTGATACTACACCACTGTTCTTGAACTCACCTGTCTTAGCATAGTAAAACAGATGCTCCATTGTAGGATTGGGCTCACCAGTAAATACTCTGATAAGGCTTTTAAAGAAGTCAACTATCTTTTCAAATAGAGACTTTTGCTTTTTGGCCTTCGGTGGAAATGCATAGTTTTTTCCGTAAAGCATGTACTTACGGAACTCATCGGCCAAGTATTCTTCAGCTTGATTGTCCGTCATTTCAGTACCCTTGACAAACACAACCCCTGTAGGGCTACTTACAGGTACCACAGACTCTCCAAGTCTTTCACGAACCTCTTGGTACACGGCAGCTCTTTGCTCCGGACTCAAGAAATACATGGACGTACGGTGCCAGGCTTCGTGGTACAAAGCATCTGGCTCACGTTTAGAGAAGATTACATCACCACCTTGAGAAAGCTGACCCAAGTGAACAGGATCATCTGTAATAGTAACCTCGGCATCTGGATGGCGTTGCTTGAACCAGCTTAAAACGTGCTCTACTGAAACAGGTACCTTAGCCTTAGGTAGGACTCGAGTCATTACGCCACCATGGCTTGCAAAAGGCTTAAGATTCAAATCACCTTTAGAGCCTTTAATGAACTCCGATTGGATGATTGAAGCCAGGTAAGAAATTACATCGTTGGCGTTATCTGGATCCAGACCTTGATCAAGAAGTGTTTCTTCTAAATCTCGATAAGAGTCTAGAGGTAGAATATTTTCTCCAGTTATGGTGTTTGACACACCCTCCGGAAGAGTGATCGATTCAGCCAGGCCGTCATTAATAAGATCAGCAAGTCCTGCAAAATCAACTCCTTGAAGCTCTTCAACTAATTTGGTAGCTTCTTCAAACGTAAACTGATTTTCAGAAGTCGTTACTTGAGCGGCACTGTTAGGATTACTACCTACACTCGAAGCATCTTCTTTTGGTAGGTAAGGCGTAAACTGAGCACTTGGGTTAATGGTAAGTGCAGAGCCACTTAGATAACCATTATTATTTTTCTTGAAGATGGTTCTAAGCTTGTCGCCCATCTTGTTGATGTAGTCTTCATAGGTATGCCTTCCTTTAAACTCTGGTTGCCCACTACTAAAGTCGATGCTATCGTAGAAGTAACTACTGGTTGTTTTGTTTGCATAAACAACACTGTAGTTCTTAGTCATCAAGAAGTTTCTCAGACTATTCTTGAACTCATCAGATTTTGCATTGATGTTGTTAAGAACGTACTCATGTACCTTGAAAGCCTCATCAACCCAAGAAACAACATAGGCACCTGAAGGATTGCGGTGTATGCTAAATGACTTAGGATCTTTCTCTAAAACTCTGTCATGAGATTTAATAAAGAACTTTGTCTTAAAGTGATTGATAATACTCTGAATATCAACCACATCGGCGTCTTTATAGTTTTCAGAAATCCATTCAACAGCTTCTAAGAAATTGTTGATGTCACTATCGTTAAGAGTATCTGTAGCAAGTACCGATGTAATTCCTTGTAGGTTCAGATAGTTGAATCCTGGTTTAAGGAGTTTAGATGCCATGGTATTCTTACCGGCACCTTGTTCATCGGCAAGTATTAAGAAACCTGCTTGGTATAGCTCATAAATAGTTTTGTTCTGAAATTCTTTAGGGATCATATTGTTCCCTATCAAAAAGTCTTTCAGTGAATCACCTCGATGTAAAACCTCTTTGTACGAAACCCGAACACCTCCTGCATCATTGAGTTTTCCAAGAGTTGGAGTAACTGCGGTCATCTGCACTGGGCCTTTGTCCACAGCATCTCTTACACGTTGATACTCGTCAATGTACTCTTGAATTCTAGATTCATCCAGGTTTCTGTATCTAGGTGTAATTCCGGTTTCTGGCTCTCTCTTGTATAAAAAAGAAGGTTTGCCATTTCCATCAGCCCCCTCAAGATCCCTAATACCAAGAGTCGAAGCATAGATGATGTTACCTGATTCAGAATGCTCTGCAAGAATTACTTGATTTTCTTGATTAGGGTTGGTTCCATCATTGATTACAACCTTACCCTTCTTGCTTATAAGAACAATCTTTTGATCAGAGTAGGCTGTCTCAAGATCTGAGTCAGGGATATTGTCTACAGTGCTAAACTTGGGAGTCCCTTCAGAGGTCTTACCATGGAAGAATAAAATCTGGCTCCTGAGTTCTCGCTCTATGACTTCACCATACATGCGTTTAACAGAACCATTCAACAGTGACTTGACACTGATCATCACACTGTTATCCGCAAGAACGATCCCACGGTTTCTGTGTCTGAAGACCTGATGAAAATTCCGAGCGTTTTCTAAGAAGGCTTTATGGTTTTGTTGGTAAGGATCATCAACAGAGGCCATAGCTTCATACTTAGCAAGCTGCGCCTCGTTGGATCTTTCATCAAGAGCTGGTCGAACCAAACTGTTTAGTGACCCTGGCTCACCAATCTCAGGCTTATCTGAAGTCCTTTCGTTCAGATCATTACCTTCTTTAATAATATCTTCTTCGGTAACTTCTTGGTCAAATTTAATGATGTCGTCTTGCTGAGCAAAAGTGTTCATCATTACGTCTACAAGTTTTTGCTTAAAGATGGTTTCCTTAACAGCATCAGCATCAATCTCTCCGTAGGTACGCTCTAAATTCTCAGCAATCTCATCAACAAGTGCTCTAAAATTGTTGACCATTATTAGTTCAACCTCGGACCCGAGGATCTCTTCCTTGGCTTCAACAGCTTTTTCGTGAAGCTCTGTTAGCTTCTTAATAGCCTCAGAAACATCTTTAGTTGAGTTTTCAGTAAGTAGATCAGAAAGGACCTTTAGATTTGGAATCTCGCGTTGATCTGCCTGATTAGTTATTGACTTAATCAAATCAAGCTTTTCAGAAGGACTTAGCGAGTTTGCTGGAAGCGCTTCTACTTGACGAGCTATTTCTTGAACAAATGGTTTTAAAGCATCGTCCAACTTTGTAAAGTCTTTTTCTAACTTTTCGGATACCTCAGAGATTTTTTCGAAGAAATCATTAAGCGCTCCGTCAGTATTTCCGCTAAGCGATTTAAGATTTTCTCTGAATTTTTCGATCAGCTCGTTAAACTGGTCTTCAAAGTCAATAATGTTGGTGGTGGCTTTCTGAGACTTAAGTTGCTTTAGATACGCTTTAAATCCTTTAACCATTGTCTCAAGAGCACCCTGAGCAATATTCTTACGACTAATACTAGAAACCTCTTCAGCAGTACGAGTCACAGAAATACCGTGACCTTTTAAGTCTTTGACCCCGGAAAAAGATACTGTTCCAGAAGAAAGTCTTTCCTGGAGCTCAGCTAAGAATGCCTCAAGACCCTTACGCTTAGCCACCATCTGAGGAGACTTCTTATCGCCGATATTATCTAACTCTTGCTTAACAAGATCTACACTCTCTTGAGATATATCGTATGTCCTAACGGCCTCTTGGTAATTTCTAATAGCGGCATCAGTACGTAAATTTCTAATTGTCTCAACCTTTTCTGCCATCTTAGTAGACGTCTCACCCTTTACATGAGTGATCACCGGTTGTCCATTCTCAAACCTTAGTTCATATTCGTTGTGTGGAGAAACCAGTCTAAGAGGTTTATCTTTTTTGTCACCTTGTTTAGATGGTGCAGGTGGCATCAACCTTAGATTGGTGTCTACAACATTACCGTCTTTGTCGGTAAGCTCAAACTCCGAAGTAGACATATGGATGTTTGGCTTAGTAGGATCACTACTACCATAAACATCTATCTGGTGATTAGAGTCCCAAAAAGCTTTACCATCCTCGGTAAGATTACCGGTAGGTGATGTACCATCTGCTTCAGCTATTGCTGCAGCAGCAACCTCGTAACGCTCATAACGAGTCCGTCTATTTTCCTTCCAACGCTTGTATAGATTGTTGTAAGTAGAACGGTTCATGTTCTCAAAAAGCTCTTTGTTGTGTTCAAGCTTCTCGAGATCTTCTTGAAGTTTTTGTTCAGACTCAGCACTTTCAGCTGCAGCAATCTCTTGTTTCTTGTTGCGAATCTGAGCTGTAATATCCAAGTAAGGATCAAATATTACCTCTTCAGCAAACTCCTGCGGCAATGCCTGGGTCTCTTTGTTCTCAGACTGAAGGTCTGCCTTAGCCTCACTTGAGAACATGTACATGTCTGCAACAGACTGCATGGCCTTACGATCGCTGCGCATTTGACGACCTATATTGCGAATCTCATCAAGGGATAAAATGTATTCAAGATCCGGATGAGCTGCTCTTACAGCTTTCAACTCTGTCTCAAGATCTTCCTCAAGCATCTCAAGAGTCTCATCGAATCGTACATAAGACTTAATAAGCTGAGGTACAATCTGTTCCTTAATGTACTTTTTAAATGCCTCGGGATCTTCTTGAGCAAGTGCTTGCAGCTGAAGTGCTGTCATTTGCATGTGCAGATGTTGATCTGCATCCTTAAGAATGTTTGCAACTCTTAGTATTGGATTGCCGTCTTTGTCGTACTTTCTTTCGCCGGTCTGTTCATCACGCTCATAAATATCACCAGACAAAGGTTTTAGATAAGCGTTGATCATGTTGTTACGAGACTCTTCAAGTAACTCGTAAACCTGCTTAGCACGCTTTATCTCACCACGCTTTTCAAGAGCACTTGGTCCAGCACCAAGTAGGGATCCAATGAATATTGACTTTTGACCCTCGTTGGTAACAACCATCTTTTCATAGTTACCAAGGAATCCAGTAAGCAAATCAAATGCCGTAGGATCTTGACCTTGAAGCATCTTAGCCTTTGCAGCCATTTCACCAGCAGTCTGCATACCTTCCTCCCAAAAGCCTTCAGAAAGAACACCTTTGGATACTGCAGAAGAAAACTTTCCAAGCCGGTCAAATGCCTTACGATACTTACTTGCAGAAAGAGCTTTCTCTGCTCTCATTGCATCACTAAGCTCAGCTCCTTTCAGTGCACGAGCACCAAAGAGCATGTTGTTCATGATAGTATTGGATACACCAAGAACAGCTAGGTTGTACCAATAGATAGCATCATCCATTCCTGTAAGAGCACCGCCACTTACGGCATCCTCAACATCTTGAGTTGTCCAGGGTTGTCCAGTATTAGGATTGATTTCGCCGTTTTGCTTTTTCTGCATCAAGGCATTGTACGCCTCTTCTTTAGCAAAGCTTGCTTCAGCAGATGCTTCAATAAATGTTTGATATGCAGTATAGCTATGAAGAGATGCTTTGTCTGCAACCTCCTCAGTCATCATCCAGCGGTTTCTCTGAGTACCCCTGGTAGCCTCCATGGTCTTACGCCAGAAATCACTTTTACGAGCAGCATTGATCGTTGCGTAGTTTGCTTTTCTAAGACCTCGTGACAGTGCTTTAAAACCACCAAGTGACTTAATAACTCCACCAGGAATTGCCATGCCGGCAAAGAAACCTGCGCCTTGTGCTAGCTCGTCACCTACAAACTCTGATGATGAGATCTGCTGAAGAAAGCTTTTTTGGTCGTAGTCACTACGATACAGTATTGGAAAAAAAGCTTCTTTTACGTGCTCCTCAGTATCTCTAAGGCCCTTGGAAATGTTTCCAAGATTCTGATCCTTACTATAAGGATCGTTGTTAAAAAACGCTCCAAGAGCAAAATCCAGAGGTGTCGCAACCATCTGACCAACCTCAAATAAGGCAGTAGTAGCCATCCTTGGAAAAAAGGATAGGTTCCTACGAAGGTTTCCTTGATAGTTTGCACCTATGTCCTGGATATAATCAGGATTTGCGTATGTAGGTACATTCTTATTAGGAGCAAACCGTGTGTACTTCTCTACATCAATCTGTAAAGGAGCACGAAGGTTGGCTTGTGGAATGTTGGTTAATCGGTTAAGTACATTTTCTGGACCGGAGTTCTTAGGATTCAATACCTGAGATACACCCGAAAGAATACTTTTTTTAGCCATTATAAGAAGATCTGGTTGTAAAGGTGTTCGCCAATTAACTCTTCAACTGCAGCCAGTTTTGCGGAAGGACTTTCTCCAACGACTCCAAAAGCACCTCCAGCCATGAGTCGCCACTCCCAGACTCCATTAGAAGTCTGAAATGTTTTTAGTTTGATTGGATCTAATGCAGTTAATCCCAGCAAGCCTTCGCCAGTTTTAAGCTGAATGTCCATCTCGGTTTGTTTCTGAGGAACTCTTTCAAAAGCATCCCTCAAAACTCCAGAGTTTTGAATAAGGTCCTGACCAACTGTTTGATTCATTGTAGAAGCAAGCATTGCTTGTTCAGGGTTACCTTTTTGATTATTAGAGGTCATCCAAAGAAGAGCATCTAAACTCTCGCGATATTGTTCTAAGTTAGGGAATACTTCAAGACTTACATGAACAGGACTCATTGGTCCTTTTACTCGCTTATCTTCTTTGTCATTATAGTACTCAACGTCTCCGCTTAGTATAAGACTAGGTATTTGACTACCAGTTATTGGATCAGTAAATGAACCAAGATCCAATTTAGTGCTTGGTGTAAATGTAATAGGTTCATCAGGATCAATATTCGCAAGATTTGGATCTTCCCTAAGAACAACATCTAAGTTCTGACCAGATGATGTTTTAAGATACTGAGCGCCAGAACTACTAAAATGAGTCATAGCGTCTTCAGTAAACCCATTCCAAAAATCTTTAAACTCATTACTACCGGGTGCATCCTGCATAGTAATTGTAAGCTTTTGAATAGAGGCTTGATCAGTAACCATATCTGCAACATCGGTATTTCTAGAAACCATACCTTGAAGCTGGTTCATAGCTCTCGTAAGATCGTTGTACATACCGGCACTACTTACTTGAGCAAAACCAGCATCAACCTCTCTTAAGTAACCCCTAAAGTTTTCTAAAGTACCTCTACCTAGCAAAGCTTCACCACCTTGAGTAAACAACTCTCCAAACTCCATCGCAAACGGATACAGGATATCTTCAACAGCACGACCTACTGTAGGTCTAAATACTTTACCAAGAATTGTTTCTGGAGCATCAATATTTAAAACTGAAAGTCTTTGATTTACTTCCTTAAGTTGAGCAATAGGGCTTGGTTTACCTTCAGAATAATCAGCAGCCATCAGCGAGGACTTTAAGAATTGCTCAAGTATTTGAAAATCTTTCTCAATTTCTTGCTCACTAATTCTAGCACCCTCTTTAATAACACCAGAAGCCCTACTTCTAGGAGTAGTACCTTTTTTAGGATCTCCGTGATCAGCTATAGCTGCCTCAACAGACTGTCTCATTCGACCAATATAGGTATCTACGACACCACCCCATATTCCTTGAGCATCTGAGAAAGAGAGTACTGTAGGATTTCCTTGATTATAAACTGCCAGGTCACTAGAAACAAGTTCTTTTGTTTGCCAAGCAGCATTGTATTGTGCAACTTTTTGTTCTATAACACCATTAAGTTGATCCCTTCTGATCTTAGTATCATGAAATCCTTTAAGCATTTTTCGGTATTCCATAAAAGTCGGATCACCAATCAACTTTCTTGCAAGCACATCAGCTTCAAACTCAGTTCCAACGTACTTAGTTAAGGCTCTTCTGACCGCAATTTGTTGTTGATTTGCGGTTTCGAACTTTTGATCAAGAGCATTTGACACTTCCTGCAACATAATTCTCTGACCGCGTACATTTTCTGCGGGAGGCAGATTTACTCCTACACCAGATAACTTATCAAAAATTACATTAGTTGCTTGATCTACTTCGGCATCTATAGTTGAAAGTACATTGTTAGCCTCAGCTAAATTGTTTTGTATTAATTGATAAGTGTTTACGTTAGATACCCCACCTTCAGTTACAGAAGTAACCATACCTTTAGGCATGGCACTCATGTCAACAAGACTACCACCTATCCCAAGACCGGCTGCAGATGTAGATCCACCCTTTATATTCAGATCGTAGCTTACACCAAACTTTGCTTTAATGGATGCATCCATAGCAGATCCAAGAGCAGTGTTTGTATCAAAGCCCAAGAACTTACCATTCTCATCAGTAAGCATGAATGTATTAGCAATTCTACTCTCGCCAGTTTCTTTATCGGTAACTAACTCTATACCAGAGGCATTACCATAAAGCTCATTCATTTTCATGAAGTAGTTGCGAACCTCTGGGTCTTGTACGTAACTATTCGCAATTGAAAATCCTGCCTCAAGAAGTCTTGCCTTACGATCGCCATAGGCATAGGTAAGATTCTGAGCGTTTCCACCAATTAAATCTGATAGTGAAGCACCCATTTGTCCCGCACTCATAAGACTATTTAGAACATCAGCCTCTTCCATAAGGTCCATGATCTCTTGTAGGTGATCACGGTGATCTACGTATTGTGCAGACGGTAAGCCTTGCACAGAACCTTCTTCATTCTTAAAGGGTGTGGTAGATGCTGATTGTTGATAATCAGCTCTCTGCTTTTCAATCCAAGTACGCTCACCTGGTTCGTCAGCTTTAGAAAGAAGATCATCAAACTTTTTCATCTCATCGTCATACTGACTACGACGATAATTGATACCAGCAATGTCATTCTTCTGAAGATTGGTATACCTTGAAACCAAATCAGTCATACGCTGGGAAACCCCGGGATCAGTAAACCCGGTTCTCATAAATTGCTCAGTATCTTCTTTAAGAGCTTTGTCCCAATCACTAGCAATCTGCTGAGATCTTTCAAGATCCATTGGTGCCGGAGTCATATTAAGATTACTCAGCACACCTTTTAAACTCTCACGTTCTTGGTAAAGTTTACCGTAAAAACTAGGTACTACGGACATCTTTTCTAAAGACTCCGGAGTAAACTTTGCAAAAGTTCTTTGCTTACTAAATCTGTTAATAGCCATTTTTAGTCTTCAGGGTTTGTGAGTTTTAAACCAAGCAGTCCAGCAATCTGATTAAGCTGCGATGCATATCCTAACTTTCCAGGTATTGGTCTACCCTGTTCGTCAAAAGGACTTATGAGTTTGATAATTTCTCTATTACGTTGTTCTTCACCAAGACCTGCAAGATTCTCAGAGAATGCTGAAAACGCTTGGTTAAGATTATCAGTATAAGCAGCTCGGTCCGCTTGATTTGCAAACGCCGTACGCATCCTTGATTCTTGATTTCTACTGTCTGCAGCAAGTTGCGATTTGGCAAGCTGATCTTCTTGTGTTGTATCAAACACTTGCTTTTGCATGGCAATGTCTGATTTCTGCTTACCAAGGTTAGATGCAAGAGTTGTAAGTGCAGCCATGGCTTGACCGGGGTCACTAAGACTTGACATAAGTGCTTGACGTGCAGTAGCGCCAGCCTCTTCGGCTTTTGCAATCAACGGATCTACATTCAGCGTTTCAGCCTTGTCGGTAGTTTTAATATCAAACTTACCAATTGGTGTAGGTGTAGGTCTATCTGCAGCAGCGGCCAATGCTTGGGCCCCTGACGTAATGATAGGCATCATCCTAAGGAAGTTCCCGGTCTTCATGGTAGAATCCAAACCACCATCCAAAACAGGTTTTTGTTCACCGGGTACAGGAGGTAACGCTCCAACACTTCTGAAAGCTCCGGTAAGCGCCTTTCGGTCTTCATCAGTTAATTTGTAGGATGATTCAGGAGGTAATGCCCCAGCACTTCTAAAGGCTGCAGTAAG
>Ga0208162_1000963_pt1 | contig 15581 bp, 18 predicted proteins | sample CB_VirMetaG_4_FD_184539 | JGI IMG/M metagenome (GOLD analysis project Ga0208162, IMG submission 184539) | Freshwater to marine saline gradient viral communities from Chesapeake Bay - CB_1508_1M Viral MetaG (SPAdes) (version 4) | ecosystem: Environmental > Aquatic > Marine > Coastal | place: USA... | reverse complement strand
CCAGAGGCGCGCGAGGAGTCGAGCGAGGTCTATTGGGAGTTTGAGAGGGGGAGTGTTTGGTGTGATCGATGCAAGCAGCATGTGCCAAACGATCAGCCTCATACCTACCCACACTCAAAACTAATCTGCTCAGATGTGGAGCCGACTGAGCAGACGCTCGAGAAAGCTTGGGATGATGCTTGGAGCAAGCACGAGCTTGAGCCGATCACCGAGGAGCTGCGCGACGGCCTCTGGTATGTCTCGCGCATCGATGATCGGCTCGCGTACCGACAAGAGGTGCACCGGCAGGTCAAGCATCACAAGCGATATGATGTGCGCGACGCGCTCTTGATCGGTGACGAGCTGTTCAATAAGATGACTCAGGAGCTCATCGCACCTCAAAGCGCGATTGACTGGGTAACGCTTCAAGCCTCGGGACATCTCCCAAGCATCTCGACACCGGCAGCGCCTCCAAAGCCGAGCAACATCTACACCGTGACAGTAGAGCAACAACAACGAATGAAAGAGATCGATCGAGCTTGGGCAACCGGAGCCGATCACACGACGAAAGCGATGAACGGATGGTAAATTATAGAGAGATCAATGCAGAGAACTTTCCTGCTAGTGAGTGGGTAAGCAGCTCAGGTGTGCTCACGACGACGCCTCTGCCATACTGTGAAGAGTGCGAACAGGGATGGATCAGCGTTGAAGGCGAGCCCGGTCAAGCGCGCATCGCCAAACGATGCCCGACTTGTCACCCGCTACGGCAAAAGCTCAAGCATCTCGAGCGCGCTCGCTTGCCCTTTGTCGCGCACAAGCACCTTTTAGGCGATTACGAGTGGGATACACCAGAGCAGGCAAAGCGCGTCGGTGCTGTGCTCGACTGGCTACATGGGCGCACTGATCCCATCGATCGCCCTTGCGTGATGATGTACGGCAAGCCCGGTAATGGTAAGAGCTACATGCTACATGTGCTCGGCAAGCACGCTTGCTTTAATGGCAAGCGCGCGCTCTTCCTAACTCACGAGGGATATATGCTCGATCTTAGGGCGAGCTTCAACAAGGACAGGCGCATCGACTTTCATGAGATGCTTGAGCGCGTTGACCTGCTCTGCCTCGATGAGCTTGGTGGTATGGGTGGTGGTGCTCATTGGTCGGCATGGTACAAGGCTCAAGTGCTCGAGATGATCTCAGCCATGTATGATCGTTGGGCCGCTAAAAAGCTGAGCATAGTCATGACGAGCAACCTCGTGCCCAAGCAGATACTCGATGATCTATGCGAGCGCAACACAGCAGCAGAGAGCCGACTTGCTCAGATGTTCGGCAAGCCAGTGCGCATGATCGGCCCTGATCGTCGCGCGAGCTCCTCTGGTAATGGGTGGCGTTAAGCAAGCGCGATGCTCAAGAGTCTAGGCATACCCTCCACAGCTGACACCGACTCGCGCACTGCCTCAGCAAAGCATCTGATTTCGAGCTGCGCGTGATGGTCGAGCCTCAGCTTGAGAAAGTGGATCAGCGCGTGCAAGCTACAAGACCAATAGCACTCGCTCATCAGCGACAGAGGCAGACATGCGCGCGCCTGCTCTTTACAGACACCAGCGCTCAAGAGCTCCTCATATGCTCGAAAGCTCGCCTCGATTGCTCGGTCATAGATCATCTGAGCGCGCAGCGCATCATCCTCAGCCATCGGCCCGGCACTGCCCTGCTTGACCTGATCAGCTTGAGCGCGCCACGCATCAGGGCTCCAAGCCTCATGCTCAAATTGCACATATCTGCCCGAAATCTCGTTCCAAGCGCACCCGACCTGATGTTTCATCCATTGACGCAAAACAAACACCGGTGCGCGCACATGAAATTGAAACTGCACATGACGAAAGGGCGATGTGTGCTCGTGCGACCACAGATAGTCGATCAAGCGCCAGTCTGCCTCGCTCATCTCATCAGCCTGCCGACCCATCGAGACTCGAGCGCTGTTCACCACCGACAAGGGCGAGCCCATTACGTCGATGAGCTGCACCGAGCCAGACTGCGTTGCAATTCTTTCGTGTATCATTTACGATCCTCTCGTGTTAATAAGGGCGGTCATGAGGGAGGCGGGCGCATAAGTGATGCTATGCGCTCGCCTCGTTCGCTTTCACGAATGGAGACACTATGAATCGAGTTTGGCTCATTGGCAACGTTGGAAAGACACCAGAGGCGCGAGGCAATACAAAAGACATCGCCTCGTTTTCGCTCGCAGTAAATCAGCGCCTCAAAGGTGGCGAGAAAAGCACGATGTGGTTTAACTGCGTCGCATTTAACAAGACAGGGCAGAGCATACTTGAGCATGTGCAAGTCGGTTCGCTCATCGCTGTCACAGGCAAGATCAAAACGAATCAATACGAGCGCAACGGCACCAAGGTGCAAGACCTTGACATAATCGTTGACACTTGGGAGTTTATAGGGCCGAAGCCAGAGGGCAGGAGCCCGATCAGCAACCAGGGCGACGCATCTTGGGGCGGGGATAGATGGCCCTAACATAAGCGAGTAACGAATGAACACGACCGACGAAAGACAGCGCGCGCAGATGATGGGCGAGCGCTTGGTAGATTTACAGCGATTCTTGATCTCAGTGGTAATGCGTCGCTATGGGCTCACGTTTGACGATGCACAAGACGTCTACTCAGAGACATGCGTTTACATGCTCGACCGAGGCGTTAAGCTTATCAATATGGGCAAAGATTTCGACGCTGCTATAACATCAACAATGATGCGCAGGGCATGTAATCATATACGCGACCATCGTCGCATGAATTATGACTATGTGACGACGATGCTCGAGCGCGAGCACCTAGCTGCGCCTGATGACTGGGCACATATAGAGTGGGAGATCGATCACCCAGTAATTAAAGCTGAGATGATCAAGCGTTGTACTACACCAACACAACTCGCCCTTGCTGAGACATATCTCGACTTTGACGGTACATCGATCAATGATCGTGCAAAGCGTCTCGGCTTAAACGAGAACACTTGCCACAGCGCAGGGCGAGCACTAAAGGCGATCTTGAGGGATATTGTAAATGAGCAATAAAGACGATCTCAAAGGGCTCGCAGCTCGCGAGCAAGCCTCATCTATTAAGGCGACAAAGGCGACAAGCGCGCGCGCGACCACCGGCCCAAGAGCGCCAAAGTACGCGACCAAGGTTGACAACTTTCTGCGCCTGCTCAGCGAAGGTCACAGCATCGAGGCAGCGGCAGTCGGTGCAGAGCTCGTGCGTCAAACGGTATACGAGTGGATGAATAAGCACGACGATTTCAGAGCCGAGGTCGAAGATGCGCGACATATGGCAGAGGGCTCAATAATGGCAGAGCTCCGAGGAGCTGCTACGCGCAAGGATGATACGCGCGCGCTCATGTGGCTCTTGAGTAAACTGCGCCCTGACCTATACGGTGATAAACAGGCGCTCGAGGTCACGACCAAGAAAGACGACGGTGTGCCAGAGGTAATCGCGATGCTACAGCAGACTCAACACCTCGTGAATAAAGACCAAGCAGGATCAGCCGACCAAAGCCACAAAGCCGACTGATCCTGCAAAGATCAAGCGAGAGAGATATGCCACAGAACAAACTCAAAATCAACCGGCCTTCACTCTCTGCTAATTGGACGCCTGAGCAGATGCGAGCAGGTGCTGTGCGTATCCATAACCGTTTCGCTGCGCTCCTCACCTCAGTGATCGAGTCGGCTGACTGGGCAAACTACCGACAGACAAAGCGCCCTCTTGAGGTGGGTCGGCCTGCTTGGCCTGATCCGGGCGAGTATTGCGACCTCGTGCTACAGAGGCGCAACGGCCCTGCTGAGGTCGCGCTCGAGGTCAAGACCCGACACATAAAGATCGACGACTTTAGATCACCGGGCGAGATGCTTGACAGCGTGCTCGATCATATGGGCAGTCAACTGCACAACTTGCAGAAGCTCGCGAGTCAAAGCGAGGCGCTGTGGTGCGTCGCGCTCGGTCTATATCGCGCACCCTTTCAAAGCGCTGCGATACACTATGAGACACCCTTTAGTGTCGTGATGATCTGGGGTCGATCAGTCGGCAGAGATGGGCCGATGAGTCGCGCATACTTTCACTCGTTGGCAGAGCTCGATCGCGCGATGTGCTCTGCAACCGAGGTCGCACAGTTCTTTGAGCTCGCGACGCATAAGCAACCATCGCCCCGAGTCGATGAGCCACCAGACATCGAGCAGCTCATCGCGCGCAGTCATATACCACGCAAGCGCAAGCAGACCTTGCTCGCGCTCTACAAATGGCCCAACAAGCCGATGGCCCTGCGCACCTATCTGCGACAGTTCGCGACCGATACCTGCTCAGAATACAGCCTCAAGCACTATACCCTCGATTATGTCGAGCGAGGCATTGTCAAAGGGTACAAGCCCGGCACGAGTAAGCATCACCTAAAGGTCGATGAGAAAGCTTTGATCGATTACCTGCTAACGGCTGATCATGAGTGATCTGATCTTAAACGATCTTCAGCTTGAGGTGATCGGAGGCATAAGGCGCTCTGATCGCGTGATTGCTGCGCGCTGTGGTTGGGGATCAGGCAAGACGAGTTCCCTCGTGTTCGCGCTGTGGTTTATCGCTAAGACTCGACCAGGCACGACAAGCCTGCTCATCACCGATACGAACAGCAGATACAACTCGGTGTTAATGCCAGAGATCGAGAAGTGGTTACAGCCTCGAGGGTGGACGTATAACCACACACTCAGGCAGTGGGTCGACACATACACCGGTAGCGCAGTGCTCTGCCGTTCTTACTTTCGACCGGGCACGCGCGATGCCTCGCACAATCCTCTCGAGGGTATCAACGTGACTTCAGGCGTTGCGCTTATCGATGAGTGCCAAACACTCAGCGCTGAGGTCGCGCATAAAGCGCTCGGTCGTCTGCGATCAGGGCCGAGCCCGACGCTGATACTTGTTGGTCTGCCTGTCGCAGATGCCTGGTGGTGTCAGATGGCAGAGGATGCCGGCAACCCTCCTCTGCTCTTCACCTCGTATGTAAACGAGGCAAATCTATCAGAGGCTTGGTTTGAGGCGACTGAGCTCCTGCCAGAGGACGAGCGCGAGGCGATGGTCATGAATCGACCAAAGCCACCAAGCGGACTCGTCTATCAGGAGTTCAGCATCGAGTCTCATGTGATCGACGACTTTGCATACTCGCCTGAGATGACAGGGCGCATCGCGATCGACTGGGGATTCAGAAAGCCGAGCGTCTTGATCTTGGTTTATGACGAGGCGCGCGAAGCGTCGGTGGTAGTGCACGAGATCAACCCGCAAGAGGTCACGATCAGGCAGCTTGCTGAGATGATCCTGCGTATCGCTTGGCCTCGTGCGCTCAAAGATCAAGCGCCCGGCCCTCGTATCTGGATCGATGCAGGATGCGCAGACAAGGCAGGCCAAGCGCGCAACGATCAGACAGGGCGCAGCGCCTTTCGTGAGATCGCCAAAGCACTCGAGGCAGGTGGCATCGGTATGCCGTTGCGACACACGACCGACCCAGTGCGCACAGATGTGCTTAACGGTGTGCAGAAGCTCAAGCGCGCCTTTGCTCGCAGTCGTTACTTGATTACGCGCGAGGTATGGACAAAGGGCGAGCGCGCTACAGGTAACAGTCTGCGAAAGGCGCTCATGTCATATGCCTGGGACACTAAAGAGCAACCAAAGAAAGACGGCAGAGAAGACCCGCTTGACGCACTGCGCTACGACTGCATCTTTAACTATTGGGCCGATGAGGTATCGCGCAGCTCATACACACCAAGACGCAAGCCGAACCGCACCAAGCGCGCAGGCATTGTCACCGACCGAAGGGGATTTTAAATGGCAGATCCAACACTTTCACCGGGGCTCCTCGATAAGGTGCTCGACCCTGAGAATCTTGTTGCAGTCGTAACGGTCGGCATCATGTACATGCTTTATACTTGGGTCAACAAGCGCTTTGAGCTAGAGAAACAAGAGCAAGATGAGATCATCGAGAGGCTTGACGACTATCATGATGAGCTCCTCAAACTTGAGGGCCAGATTGAGGCTCTCAGAAAGCAGATTGATCGTGACTAGTTATCCTTATCTATCAGAAGAGGATCTGCAACGCATCGACCTCACAGCAGACGAGCCGAGCTCTGCCGTTGATCATCCTCAGCACTATCATGCTGAGTCAGGAGTGGAAGTGATTGACGCGATCGAGGCGTGGGGCTTGAGCTTCGCGCTCGGTAACGTCGTCAAGTACGTCGCGCGCTCAGGTCACAAGGGCAACGCGCGAGAGGATCTGCAAAAGGCGCTCTGGTATCTCACTCATGAGCTCGCCAAATACGACGATTGATTTTCAATGGTGCGAGCGCTGTGCATCTTGGCAGGAGCTCGGCAAGCCTCATCGATGGCGATTATCAAGAGTGATCTGCACAGACGAGCGCCCGACTGACTTTGAAGCGCTAAAGGCTCGTGGTGTATGGCCGAATACAAGGCTTGACAAAGCGCCCGATTAAGCCAACACTAAAACCGACGCATGTATAAGCCTAACGATCATCTATTGATACCCTCGAGGGCTCATGCGCAAGCTAGACTACCAAGCCGATTCAGAGGAGACGCCCCGACACATGAGGGCGCTTCACCCTCGCTTTAGTACGCGAGGCATCTCAGGCACGATGCTGTCTGGTGGGATGATCTCAGGCTATGAGCGCAACGCGCAGCTAACCGGGCTTAATTGGGTGCGTGAGGCAGAGGATATGCTGCGCACCGATCCGGTCGTGCGTCGATCTTGGCACATGCTCAGGCAGACCCTGCTCTCTGCAACCTGGCGCTTTGAGTCGGCAGACGATCTCGACCCAGTATGCAACGAGCTCGCGCGCTTTAGTAACGAGTGCTTTGGGTTTGATGGCTACGCAGGTCAGATGTCGCAGTCTTGGGAAGAGCAACTATCATACCTACTCGAGTTTGTGCCTTTAGGGTATCGATATGCCGAGGAGGTTTATCGAGTCGGCCCTGACTTCAACGGCAAGACTAGAGTCTGGCTCGACCTCTATGCTGATCGAGAGCCGAGCGCGCATCTGCGTTGGTTGTCTCGTGATAATCAGCAGCTCGACGGAGTACAACAGCAGGTTGTTGGTGTAGGCAAGACGCCTGAGCCGATCCCTGCTAACAAGCTTCTCTTGCTCACGTTGAATCGCACCGGCTCCAACTTCGAGGGCTCTGGTATGTTGCGCCCTGTTTGGTGGTGGTGGAGAACCAAACAGAAGGTGTCAAACCTCATGTGCGTCGGTGTCGATCGTTGGGCAGTGCCGACTCCTCGCGTTAAGGTCGATCGCTCGGTTGCTGAGATGCATGGTTTAACCGATGCAGACATAAACGCGATGATCGATGAGGCAGAGGCACAGGCGCAAGCTTTCCTCTCTGCTGAGCAAGCTTATCTGATCGATAATCCGGTTGTGAGCTTTGATCAGTACGCCTCAGCGCCTAATCTATACGCGCAAGGCCCGCTCGACATCATCAAAGAGTGCGACAACCAAATCTCGCAAGCTTTCCTCGCGCAGTTTGCAAACCTCGGGATTACCGACACCGGCTCGCGCTCAGTTGGTGAGGTGCATCTGTCAGTATTCCGACGAGCTGCGATTAACCTCTGTGACATCGTCGCGTCTGCTGTCTCTGGGGTCGACCGAAGAGGCGCAGGCACGATCGGGAGGTTGATTCGATGGAATTACGGCACAGTAGATCCAAGCAAGTTACCTCGCCTCGTACACACCGGACTCGATACCGACGATCTAGCAGATTCACTCGCGATGCTCCCTCAGCTTGTGACCTCCGGTCTGCTTACACCAGACGACGAGCTAGAGCGCGCCATAAGGGAGCGTCTCGGAGCTGGCGACCTGCCCGAGGAGGCACAACGATCTGCGCTCGAGAGAACAGCAAGCGCAGGTAATGTCGCTTCACTTGCAGAGGCAGCGATCAGGAGGCGTCGTGGTTAAGACCAAAGCCCAAACGCCTGCGCCAAAGAGTGATCAGATTAAGGGATCTAAGACGAACCCCGAGGGCTCAGCATCGGGCAAGCGAGGTGGCATCGAGATCTCTGAGAGCATCGCACGAGCTCTGCAAGGTATGGTCGACAAGCACAACGATCGATACAAAGCAAAGAGCAAGAAAGTCGACCTCGGCTCGCTTAAAGCTGTATTCAGGCGAGGTGCAGGTGCTTTCAGTGTGTCGCATCGCCCGGGCATGACTCGCAATCAATGGGCATACGGTCGCGTTAAGGCTTTCTTAAAGCTTGTCGGCACAGGTGAGCGTAAAGAGGCATACACAGGCGACCTCGACTTGTTGCCCTCTGGTCACCCTCAAAAGACCGAGGCAAAGTCAGAGGCAGCTCTGCTCGCGCCTAAGAAATATAGCCATATTGATTTTAAGCCTCCACAGGGCGCACAGAAAGCAGCTGAGCGCGCACTGCGTCGTCGTGCTGACAAGCCACAGAGCGAGCGAGGCATGACACCAGTCGGCATCGCGCGAGCTCGTGACCTGATCGCAGGCAAGACGCTATCGCCTGAGACTGTGCGCAGAATGCTCTCTTACTTTCAGCGTCACGAGGTCGACAAAGAGGGCTCGACCTGGGAGAGCTACGGCAAAGGCCGTCAAGCTTGGGACGGTTGGGGCGGTGATGCCGGTTTCGCTTGGGCGAGAAAGGTAGTGAGTCAGATGGATGCAGCAGACAAGAAAGCAACGCTTCGCGCTTATGGCGAGGCGATTCAAGTGCGCGCTGAGCAGACCTATGATGTGCCCGAGGGCCTCACAGTCGGCAAGCCCTTCAAGACGCTTGCGCTCGGTCAGGTCAGCTCGCGCATGAATGGCGAGGCGATCGGTGCGCCTGTCTCGCAGGAGCTCCTTGAGGAGATGGTGCGCGTATACTATGACCGACGCGACGCAGACCCGGTGATCATTGACTGGCAACATGCGACCTCGCCCTTTAACGGTGGCACACCTGCGCCTCCTGAGTCGGGCAACGCGCTCGGCATGATTATCGATCTCGACCTGCGCGAAGATGGGCTTTATGCAGTGCCTGCCTATAACGAGCGCGGCCTCAAGGTCGTGCAAGAGGCGGGAGGTGTGCTGTGGAGCTCGCCCGAGTATCTGCATGGCGAGATTTACACTCGTAACGGTGGCGATAAGGTGGGCGACGCTCAGTTGCTTGCTGTCACCTTAACCCCAAGACCTGCTCAATCGCATGATCGCATTGATCGGGTAACACTAAGTGAACAGGAGCAAGTGAACATGGATCTTGAGTCTATGAACATTGACGAGCTTCGTGCTGCCCTCGCTGCAAAGGATGCGATGGTGCAAGAGCTCGAGCAGAAGATTAAAGATATGACCTCAGAGAACGAGGCAAAGATCGAGGTCGAGGTCGACGCTGAGAAGCCAGAGGACGAGGTCAAGAAAGAGGCCGAGCCTGAGAAGATGGGCGACAGCTACGACGATAAAGAAAAGAAGATGGCCGAGGCAGCACAGCTCAGCGAGACAGCAGAGCCCAACATGCTTGCAGAGGTCATGCAGCTCCGCGCGCAAAATCAGAAGCTCTCAGAGCGCCTCGAGGTGATCGAGGCAGAGAAGCGTGATGTCGAGCGTCGTGAGGCAGTCGCGTCTCTCTTGCGCGAGGGCAAGGTTAGCCCAAGCGAGGAGACAGCAGCAGCTCGTGCTTGGGACGTGCGCGAGAACATGCCGGAGTTCTGGCAGATGTTCAGCGAGCGCCCTGCCTCATCAGCAGTGCCTTTGAACGAGATCGGTCACGGTGCCTCTGGTGCTGAGCTCAACAAGGCGACCCTAGCTGAGCAGGTCAAGCTCCTCGCTGAAGAGAAGGGGCTCAACTTCAGCGAGGCTCTAAATCTATTCCGTACCAATAACCCAGACGCATACAACAGCGTCTTCAACTAAGGAGCGTGATCATGAATCAGATCATCAAGACCTTTGTTTGTGCATCTGCTGTGACTGAGTTCGCGCTCGTCGCCATCGACTCAGCAGGTAAGATCGCAGTCGCAACCGACCCAACTGCCAACACTATCATCGGAGTCGCTCAGCGCGCAGGCGATGCAGGTGACGTCGTTGAGGTCGTTATCTCAGGCGAGTCTCGCGTGATCGCAGGTGGCTCTCTCACCCTCACCTCGGCAACTGTCCTCGCAGTCACCACCGGGGGCAAGGTGCAGGCAGCTGCAAGCACTCACTATCCTGTCGGCTTCAGCCTCCCCAACGTCAACCAGACAAGCGCTAGCGCAAATGAGCAGTTCTTTATCCTGTTCAATCGCGGCCTCGCACCACTCGCTTAAATAGGAGGTGATCCAAAATGGCAAGCTCATATCGTAATATTCACCCAGTCGATGAGATCTTAAGCAACCTAGTCGCTGAGGCAGTCCCAAGCGACGCAAGCCTCATCGCTGACAAGGTCTGCGAGAATATCAAGGTTCCTCAGCGCTCCGGCACACTCCTGCTAGAGACCTCTCGTAATTTTATGGGCGCAGGCGCAGGGCTCGACCTACAGCGCGCGCCTGGTGCATCTCGCTCTCGTATCGGTGGGTTTGATCGCACGAGCACGACCTACATGTGCGAGATCTACTCTGCTGAGGACTCGATCGCGATGGAAGACATCATCGACTCTCAGTATCCTGGGAGCGAGGAGGCTCGCATCGTTAAGAAAGTCGCGCGCGTGATGAAGCTCGCTAAGGAGCAACGCGCAGCGAACACGCTCTTTAATGTGAGCAACTTCAACAGCAACGACTCGACCTCTGAGTTCGGTGGTACGTTCGACGCTGCCGGTGCTGAGCCTCTCAGCTACCTGCATCAGCTTAAGGACACCGTGTTTGCAAACGCACACGGCATCAACCCAGACTCGCTCGTGATGGGTCGCGATCTCTTTAGAGCGCTCGCTCGCTCTCCTGAGCTCCGTGGCTACTTCCAAGCAGGCGCAACTCCAAACGGTGTCGCCTCTGGCAACCTCATCTTAAGCGACGAGGCAGTCATCAACACGCTTCGCGACATCCTCGGGATCCCTAATATCCTAGTCGGTGGTGCTCGTGTTGACAGCGCTGTGCCTGGTGCCGCTTCAAGCGAGGGCTATGTATGGACTCGTGACAGCCTCTTCATGGGTATTTTGCACGGATCCGACGCTGTGCAGTCTCGCTCAGGTGTTCGCATGATGCCGATCGCAGCTGCTAACATGGAGTTTGAGGGCATGAAGGCTGGGCAGTATGACGCGCTTGATCTCACTCGTCGCAACGTCTGGGCAGACGAGTCTCACCTCTTCAAGGTGATCGACAGCGACCTCGGCTTCGTCCTCACTGACTGCCTCGCATAAGGTGATCAGTGCTCTGCTCATGTGGTCGCCCTCACATCACGACGCTCGCTGAGAAAGATGCCGATCAACTAGCGATCGACGATCTTTCAGCGCAGCTTCGTGACACCAAGGGCCCACAGAGGCAGATACTTATTGCTAAGATCGCAGCTCTAAAGATTGCGGTCAAAGCAGACAAAGACTTTCGACGATCACTCAAGCGATCGCATCGAGAGTTAAGTGCTAATTTATCTAGCGCACTCGAGCTGACATCAGCCGAGCAGCTGCTCATGCTGAGCCGAGACGAGCTGAGCGAGTTTATACTTGCAAGCGGTCTGGGCTTGGCAGTCGATGATTTTATAGGGGCATCAGACGCAATCGCGACAGCTGCGCTTGATACGCTTCAAACTATTGTAGGCGCAGTTGATCCGGCAGACCTGCCGAGCATTGACGCGCTCAAGCTCGCGACTGCTGATCAGGTGTTTCAAGATGTTATCTTGCCGAGCACCTTACAGGCGACGCGCACAGCGCTCGAGGGCATCACGGTCGGGGTGCCAAAGGCGAGCGCTATCAAGGCAATGGATCAACGGCTTGAGTCGGTGGTCGGTACGCAGATGACACAAGTCAACACTGAGCTCTCGCAGTTCGGTCGTGCTGTGACTGCCTCAGCAGCTCAAGCCTTTGATCTTGACCTGTATCTCTACACCGGCCCTCGCGATGGCGTGACACGCTCGTTTTGCCGACCCTTAATAAATAAGGTCGTGAGCGAGACACAGATGGCGCGCCTCGATAATGGGCAAGGTTTACCGGTCAAGACGTCGTGCGGTGGGTATAATTGCCGGCACAGTTGGTCGCCTGTAACTGAGAGCTTTGTCGAGGCTGCCGGTCTCACACGAGCGACAAACGCAGACATAACAAAAGCGAATGAAGGGGCACAGTCATGATTAAGAGCATTACAGGGCAAGCGCTCACTTTTGAATGGGTCGCGCCTGGGCCTCTCGACTCAGCGCCATCGCTCACAGTCGGCAGTGCCTCGCCTGTCACTATGACACCAAGCCGAGCAGATGCGACGGTCTCTGCCATCGCTAACGATCGACGCACCCTCACAGTGAACGCACAAGCGACTGCGTTGCAGGCTGATCAGGTCAAAGCCTATCTCGTAACCGAGGGTGATTGCATTTACTCTGTAACCGTCGTTCGTATGGTGGGCACTACTGCGATCTTGGCTGAGCCCTTGCCACGCGAGATCGACCTGAGCGAGAGTGCTCTGCTCGTGTTCGGCCTCTATTATGCGACGGTATTGAGCACGATCACCAACACGACAGGGTATTATCCTTGGCAGGTGAGCTACACTCTTGATCTCGGTCAACAGCTCGACACCAAGCTTGCAAAGGGTCTGCTCAAGATCACGCCTCGACCCTTTGACACTGGTCTGTCTCATGATGACCTCGTTGGGCAGTTCCCTCAACTAGCTGACATGATCCCTCGCAGACAGAGCTCGTTTGATGCTCAGATCGATGCAGCTCTACAAGAGATCATCCTCGTGATTCGTGATCACCTCAAAGACGAGGTCGACGTGACAGAAGATGAGATCTTTAACGCGACAAGCTTTGCCAACGCGCACGCATACTGCACAGCAGCTCGCATTTATGAATCGATGAATCAGCTCGATACAGCAAACGCTATGCGCGAGCGCTGTCAACAGCTCCTCGAGATCAGCCTGCGCTCACTCGCCCTCGATCGCGATGGTGATAACATCGTCGATGATAATGAGCTCGACATCGCAAAGCAGGGTGGATCGTGGCGCGACATGCGTGCTAGTTGGCGCAGTTACAGCAAGACAGAATACGATCAGACCTTCACACCGACTCGAGGCATGAGGCACTAGGATGCACGCTAAGGTAAATCTGAATCTACCCTCGTCTCTGTGGACTGCGCGCGACTCAGCTCGCCTCGGTCTCAATACAGTCGCAGCCGTTAAGCTACGCACGAGCAAGGGTATTGACGCAGATGGGCAACCTTTCAAGCCGTACTCGACAAGCCCGATCTATATACCTCGATCAAGCGCAGTCTTGAGCCCTAAAGGTGGGCGAGTATCGCGCACAGGTCAGAGCGTTTATTATCAAGGTGGCTATAGAGAATACAAGGCCCAGAGTCGACGCTATGGCGCAGGCTCGAGCGCTCTTGTCGACCTCGTCTTATCTGGTGCGATGATGAATAATCTCGTGCTAATGGAAGCGACCGACTCGCGCTTTATCATCGGCCTCACTAATCGGGTGCGCTCGTATGGGTATGATGTGCACGCTGATCGGCCCTTTATCGGTCTATCTCCTCGTGATGTTAATGTGCTAGTGTCTGCGGTACAGGCAGAGCTCACAGCGAAGATCAAGAGAGGTAGACGATGAGCCAAGGCATATCGAGCGCGCTCGCTTATCTTGAGGATCAGATCGAGGCGACGCTACCCAAGACAGATACCCATCACGGCTTTGTCGCGATTAACTCATCAGGTCGTGTCGCTCCTCTTGAAGCGCACCAGAATACTAATAGGTATTTCGAGCTCAGGCTTGAGGCGTTTGCGATCGATGACGGTGAGGCAGGTCTATCAGGTCGCAGGCGAGCTCGTGTCGTTTGTCGCGTGCGCTATGACATAGGCGAGCTTCACTTTCTTGAGCGCTTGATCGCTGAGGATGGCGCGAGCCTGCTCTTGACTTTGAAGGGGCCACAGTATGACCTCGCCTCGACTGGCATCGTGAGCGTGATACCGGGCGAGCCTGTATATGAGCCTATCCTTGACCCTACAACAGAGATCACGTCGCTTGTGCTCTCTCTTCCTTTCGACTTGCTTTATTTGGAGGCGTTATCATGAGCGTTACGCATCGATCAATCAGCGTCGCGACAGAGAGCAGCTTTGGCTCTCTCGTCGATGGCCTGCCCAGTTATTCCGGGCTTACTTATACCTCGATCCCTTGTGAGCGAGACCCGATCATCGTTTACGGTGATGTCGTCGTGTCAGAGCGCAACGACGCGCGCGATGGGACATACAGCTTGCCACCTGAGCCCGACACTGTTTGGTCTGGTGGCTCTCGTGTTCGTCGTCGCACCGGCACAGTCGAGATTCGTCTTGACCTCACCACAGTCGGCAGCTCTGTGAACAACTACAGCGCAAACTATCTGGGCGAGCTCCTCGGTGCAGGCTTCCTCACTCAGGCAGGCTTGACTCACAGCGATGCAGTGACGAGCGTTGTCGATGTCAACAACTTCACTCCAACGACTACCTCGACCAACTACGTCACCGGCTCGATCATCGGTGCAGACTTGGGCGGGCGCGCTGAGTATAGCTCGGTGACAGATAATAATGTTTCAGGCGATGTCTCTGTGAGCCCTGCATTTAGCTCGAGCTTCACAGGCACTCCAACGATGCGCCTACTACAGACCTGGTACTGCCCGACTCGCGACAACCTCGGCACGACTCAGCACTCTCTCTCGTTTCGCGTCGATGGCGTCGACTTTAGGTCATACGCATATGGGTGCCGACTCGAGAGCATGACTCTCTCTCTTGATAATGGTCGAGTGATGGCTGATCTGGTGTATCAAGCTGCGATCATCCAAGACGATCACGGCAATGCAGTCGGCCCGGTCGAGCCCTCGTACAACTCAGGCGCGCCTTGTTTCTTCCGAGGCTCATACGTCGTGATTAGTGATGCAGCTCCCACGAGCCTCACAGATGTCGGTTTGACCGGTGACACACTCGGGCGCATCGCGCTTGATGTCGAGGACTTTACCTTGACCGTCACGAACACGCTCACACCGATCGGGCATAGTAACAGCATCTTAGCTATGCGCGATATGGAGGTATCAGATGTCGATGTCGAGCTGAGCCTTACAGTCACGACACCGAACACCACCATCAACAACGATTTCTTTAATCGTCAGCTTAGGCAGGTGCTTGTTGGCTTTGGGCCGCTCGCAGCCGGGCAAGGTGGCGCGTTTATGTTGCCTGCTGCCTATCTCGCGAATGATCCGAGCAAGTACGATCCAAGCGGTAACGACATCGTTCGACAGCCCTTGACCTATAAAATGAGTCGCTTTGGTGGTGACGTTGCCGACACTGGTGATGTATACAACTCACCATTTAGACTCGCACTCGGCAAAGGCTCTTAAGCATGGCTCTCTCATTTCTGCCTGACTCTGAATTGACGATCGAGGTCGTTGTGACCTGCGACCCTGCTGTGACCTGCTCGCCTGAGCAGATGCAAGCCTACCTCGAGGCA
>Ga0208162_1000962_pt1 | contig 15589 bp, 19 predicted proteins | sample CB_VirMetaG_4_FD_184539 | JGI IMG/M metagenome (GOLD analysis project Ga0208162, IMG submission 184539) | Freshwater to marine saline gradient viral communities from Chesapeake Bay - CB_1508_1M Viral MetaG (SPAdes) (version 4) | ecosystem: Environmental > Aquatic > Marine > Coastal | place: USA... | reverse complement strand
TACTCAAGTACCTAGAGGACATTAGTAGGGAGCGTGTTCCTGGTGTTGACTTGGAAACAGGACTAGACCTGACTGACGAAGCTGGTATGTCAATCCCGAAGATGGTGTTCGAGGAATCACGCGACGAGCTGTTCAAAGAATCGAGAGATGAGTTTAGAGAGAGATTCTTAAAAGAGCTTGCAGAGTCTGTGACTGATCCCAGTAAGCCAAACGTGACCGAAACGGTATACAACAAAGTCGCCCAGGCACTGGCTCCTCGTCAAGGCGGTCCGCCGGTAATGACCTTGGGGACAGACGGTGTTGCCAGGGAAGCACCAGGCATGTCATCAAGCATACTCGATGACATCAAAGACCAGATGGATGAGCTTGCTGTTTCGGCAAAACAGTACGGCGACTTTACTTCGTTGACGGATGAGTTCGCGACGTACTCTCCAAGACTACGCCAAACATCCCGCGGAACTATATCGGGCGCGGACAGGTCTAAAGCGTTCGATCCTGAAAACCCGTTCGCACTGAAGCGAGATGACAAGTACCGAGGCATTCCTGGCGGAACTTCAGCTATTAACCGAATGTCGATTGACCAGAGATTCGCAGGCATCACGAGCAAGAAAGCCCTCAACGCCACAAAACAGAACTCTGACGAGTACATGAACAAGTTTAGCTTGTTTAAGCGTGAATACGCATCTGACCTTGCTGGAGCGAAAGAGGGTAAAGCGAAGGACTTGTTCGACGCAATAGCTAGTAGAGACTTGGACGACGTTAAACGAGGTGTAACGCTATTCAGTGTTGATCCAGGTGGATCGGCATTGAGGGCGATGGAGTCTGCCTACAGAACTCGCGTCCAGGCTGACATGATTCGTGACGCTGTTAGGCAAGTCATGGATGTTGAATCCGTTCCTTCAGGAAGGATGTCAACCAGTGTCAGGACGCTAGGCGGTGCGTTCACTGACGAACTGGCAGAGGAGACAGCATCTGTAGTTGGAATGGCTGAGTCTTTAGGCAGTAAGCTCGCTGCGGCTCGTGGAGTGCCGGAAGAATCCGTGTCCAAAAAGTTTAGATTTGAAGGTCCAGACGATCTTGGCAGTGGACCGCGGGATCCAGTGCCTACTGAACCTTCTAGCTCCGGTCCAACCCCGACCGGAAGGACGCCAGATCAGCAGCCGACTCAGCCTAGTAAGCAGGTTGATACAGATGTGACGCAGCAACAGCCTGCAAGCGGACAGGGCGGTGACCAACCTGTGACCAGCCTAGAGACATCTCAAGCCTCGGTAGACGCAAGGGATCCTCTTTGGGGTTTGATAAACTCGGACTTGGACACGCTGCTGAAGGGCATTACATCTAGGACCAAAGAAGAGTTCATCGACGAGGCCGGACAATTAGGTCGACAAAACCTCAAGCTACTAACCAAGCAGGTTGACCCAAAGATTAAAGTTTCTGGAGCTGGAAGAACTGCGTCTGTGGTGGCTGGTGATGTATACGACACAGCCAAAGGCATACTCAGTAAAACAAAAAAAGCTCCAGTTGAAGAGACTAGCAAAGTCCCTGTTGGTGCTATTGATCCAGCCTCGTTAATGGAATCACTCGATCCCAACCAGGAACTTCTGTTCAGGGCAACAGGATTCTTAAAGTCAAATGTGGATCCTAAGTCACCATTCATGATTAGAATCCCAGACAGCATGATATCTGACTTGTCAGACGCTGGGTATTTCAAAGTCAAGCCGATCGAAGACTCCGTAGCTAAGTCCCAGATAAACCAGATTGCTGAATTTTCCAAACAGCATACCAATCAATCATCAGGTAGACCGGCTGAGATCGTTCGCAACCAGGCTACGGAAGACAATCTATACATACTGCGTGATCAATTAGCTACTGTTTCGGTGCCAAGCTACTTTATTGACACAGTAAGATCGCTGCATGGTGACGATGTTGAGTTTTACTTAACTAAAGTATCTCTAGGCAATAGAAGCAAAAGAGTATTTGCAGCCGTTAAAGGCGAGCAAGGCCGCGACGTCATAGCTAGTGCTTATGTCAAGCCGGTTAAATCAGCCGAAGATGCTTTCGGATCACCAAAGCCAAAACCAACAAAGAGTCCAGTTGCTTCAAAAGAAGTCGACCTATTTGATGGAGACAAGATTCTCCAATCGGCTTTCGATGATCACCGACGATTTGTAGACAGCCTTCCTACTGGTATCCCAGAATCCAATCGAGCGGAGATGATTGGGGTTCGCGATCTTCACAAGTATCCGGTCCAGTTAAGAGATCAGGCGGTTAGGTATCTGGCCGAAAACAAGCCGGAGTATTTAGATGCCTTGAAAAAGAAATTAAATAAGACGAACGACGACAAGTCTTTGCAGCTTCTAGAATCGATTAAAAGAGCAACGTCCGCTCCAGATGGCTCTGCTTTGAAAGCTGTATCTGCTAAGGTCCGAGTGGATGCGCCGAATAGATCGCGAGTGATGTTCGGCTTGTCGCGAGTATTTGGTGACGAAGAAGCTGCTACAACCTTGGCTGTGTTTGACGCCACAGCTAAGGCGTATGCTAGGGCTACTTCACGCAGTGCCGACGAGTTTTACGCAAGCATTGACAACATCGCTGAAGTGTCATCATTGGGTGCAAATGCTCCCGACAATGCTCGTGGGTCGATCATTTTCCATAAAAATGGACAGGCTTCTATATTTGGAAGCAAATCTGCCGACATCTCAACGTCAATCCATGAGATGACGCATTACGCTCGTCGCATCCTTGCTGATGTTGACAGCGAGTTCGCTCGGCTGGTTGATGCTGCCGTGGGATCTAATGCAGGAAGGCTTAGTGTTGAACAGGAAGAACTGTTTGCCAGGGGGTTCGAGACTTTTCTTAGCGAGGGCAAGGCTCCGGTTCCTGAGCTGGATTCTATTTACGCGAAGATAAAGCAGTGGATAACAGACGTATACAAAGGTCTTAAAGGAACGCCGCTCGAAGAAAAAATAACTCCAGAGCTTAGGTCTGCATATCAGAGGATGCAGGGAGTTGTTGAAGAAGTCCCGACAAAACCAAACGCCAAAAAAGGGAAGGGTGTCGTTGACAAGTCGTCGTCAAAGAAATCTGGCAAAGGTCGCTCGCAGAAAAAAGCACCGAAGAAGTATTCTGGTAGGCACCAGAGGATTGCTGATGCCATTGAGGTTGATGCAAGCAGCTTGAGCCAAAGGCAGCTAAAAGATATTGAGCTTGCTCTGGAAGCCGCTTCTCAGGTGCTTGATGAACAGATCAATCCTGACTCAATCTTAATAAATTTGTTTGGTGGAAGACAAATTGAGGTAAAAGACACTTCCAACAAAAAAAGAGTAAAGCAGGCATATGACATCCCGCGTGAGAATGTAGCGAAAGCAGTAATTAAAGCTCATGAGATGAATGAGCAAGGACTGGACTACAGCAACTGGAAAGGATTCGACGAGATTGCTGATTTAGCTTATGCCGAATCTGGAGAGGCTGGTTACTTCATTGCAAAAGATGGCACATACGACTTAGACCAGATCGATAACGCTGAGAAACTCTGGAACCTCTTATTGAGCAAAGAGGTTAAAAAGAAAAAGAGCGGGAACAGGTACGTCAGCCTAAATCCATCCAAAAAGCTGTCTATTTACGACCAACGTGTCGTTGCCATGGCGGAAGAAATGGGACTAATCAACCCGATTCTTGAACCGCCTACCTACAATCAGACAGTCAAGAGAAAGCCGTCTCCATGGGACGATCCGTATTCGTTTGGTCCGGAACTAGAGAGATTCGATCCAGAAACCGGGGAAGAGTTGTTCCAGTCATCTAGGGGTGTCAGAAAAGAAACTCCAGGACCAGACCTGTTTAGCAAGACCAAGTCAATAGCTAACAGAACAAAAGCTCAATCCATAAAGGGAGCGAGCTGGGACGATGTATCTGTATCAACGTCATTCAACCAAGCAGACGATGTTCCAGATGTCTTCGGTGACCAGAGAATGAACCAGATGCTGGCTCATTCGGCTTCAAAACCCGACGAACTCAAGTCTCAGTATGACTGGTGGTTGGTAACAAGAGCTGACGGAACTCACAGCCTTCCGTTTAAGACATGGCTTCAGTCGGACCTGTCGGCAGAATACAACGATTTTGTGTCTGTTGGCGATATAAAAAACAGCGAATGGATTGCAGCCAACGGGATTCCCAGCGATGAGTTCCTGATGTCTTCAATGCCATCAAAGAATGCAGAGAAGATAGCAAGCAACAGGCTTTCTGATCTAAATGGAAAAAAAGCATTTCTGAGGATCGACATACCGACTTACACATCTACTGGACAGTATGCGGTCACAACACACCTGAGTCGCCCACCGAGTGGATCTCATACATATTCAGGAGTCGCAAGACTCAGTGGTCCAGTTAGGTTCCTATCAGATGAGAAACGTGCATCCAAGATCGGTCGTGGAGATGTGGCAAAGTCTCCAATGGCTTCCATCGAAGGGACCATATTTTCTAGCCCAGAAGCTAATGTCATACCGAGCAACATAGATGACTGGACACCAGTTGGATACAACCCAGCCAAGTCTCCGTTCTTCTATGACAAACGAACTGGTAGAGAAATAAAGGGTGGGCAGAACGCTATCAGTGTAGGAAACACTGTTTATGTTGAAAAAGTAGCACCGTCAGATTACGGGACCAGGAATGCAAACCTAAGCCCAACTCAATCGTTTGCATACAAGAAGACCAGGAGCAAGAATTTCCGGTCATGGTTCGGCAACTCAAAGGCGGTTGACGCCAAGGGAAATCCAGCAACTTTGTATCACGGAACGAATGTGTCGTTCAACGAGTTCATGCCATCAGATTCTGGGGAGTTCGGTCCTGGGATCTACATGACAACCAGTCCTAACGAAGCTAATAAGTACGCTGGAGCAGGAACTGGTGCTCGCGTCATGCCGGTGTATACGAGAATGAACAACCCATTTGTCGCAAATGACCCAAGCGAAGTATGGGACTTAGTGGCTTCAACTGGAAACCCTAACGCAAATCCAAGCGAAGTCCTTTCGGCAATGGGGTATGACGGAATAGTCGTTTCAAGGCCAGTGCAAATCTACGACGAAGCGTCGAGAAGAGTTGTAGACACAGCCGAAATGCAAAAGCATTACGTTGCATTCGATCCAAAGCAGATTAAAAGTGCTACGGGAAATACAGGAACATTTGACGAAAGCTCTAATGTGCTGTTTCAGTCATCTAGGGGAAGAGTTGAAGAGAACGTCGTCAATGAAGCCGGCGAAGCAGTCCTGTCTGCGTCTATGCCAGGTCGAAGGTTCATGGAGCACGAAGGCGATGTCGTTATTCGAGCACTGCAACAACCAACACCTGACGACTTTGCCAGGGTTATCGGGAAGGTCTACAGCGATCACATACTGGATATAGCTCCGCAGCTAGAGGACCAAGCAAAGGCCCTATACGGCGTCAGGAATGGCGACTGGGGGACAATCCACAGTAGAGACGGGGTTTCAAAAACATCTCGTGAATGGCTCGCAGAGGACTTCGTTAAGTTTGCAAGAGGTGAAATCAAGCCTCCAAGCGGGCTGGGTGGCTACTTCGATGGAATGCTACAGGTAGTCATGAAGATGATTGGCAGGGACGGTGCTGTCCCTGTGAACAATCAAATAGGAAAGTTTCTTGGGCAGATCATGGATCAGCCTTTCCGGGGCGAGGTCACTTCGATGGCCGAGGTAATGCGTAAGCTGGGAGACAGGAACCCAACAGCGAAGTCAAGGTTGCTTGCCTTGTTCACGCCGGAAGAGCAAACCCAGGCAATCAGAAACGCCTTGCGAAAGAGGGTTGAGACTAGACAGGCCCGGCTTCGCAATGGTGGACTCGATGAACTGGAACGTCAAATAGAAGAGATAAAAATCGAAGCGGCATCTATGCCAGGCGACGAAGATGCAATCAAAGAGTTTGAGGCACTGGTTCGCCGCAAAGAAAGAGAAGTAAAGCAGGCGACAGACTTGCTTGGCAAGACGCCTGATCAGTGGCTAGATGAGTACGAAACGCTTCGCATGAGTGGCGAAAAGAATAGCCTCGATGGTGTAAGGTTTGACGTTACGGACTCAGCAAAGGTCGGTGAAGCCAAGATCCCAAGCTGGATGGCAAACGACCTTATCAAGCAAAACGAAGTTGCCGACCAGGTTGAAGGTCTTTTCGGGATAGGTGCGATCGACGAATGGTGGGACAAGTATTCATCTGTGTTCAAGACTTCGGTCACCGCACTGCACCCAGGTTTCCACCTGAGAAACTTCACATCAGGCTTCGCTCACAATGCGATGAACGGAGTTCACGATCCTCGTTACTCAGCCTACAACGTGAAGAGATTCACTCAGCCATACACTGATGGCCGACAGTTGATGTATGGGAAGCAAGTAGCAGAGTCGAATAAGATTCCTGGCTTAGAGGAGATGACTGACGCCCAGGCGTCTGAACAGCTTGCCGAAGAACTGTTCGTCCATGGGGTTATCGAGCAGCCGGGATCGTACAGGGACATTCCTGGTGAGAAGGGCGCGAGTGTTTACTCGCAGTTAATCGGACCAAGAGATCCTAGCAGGACTCCAGACAACCTGTTCGGATTCTTTAAGTCGCGACGTTCGCCGCTTCCAAAACCAATGGAAGGCGTGCAAGAAAAAGGTGTATACCGATCGTTAGATCGTATGAAAAGGGCTTGGAGCCAGGCATCAGAGACTGGTAGATCAATAGGCGATATTGTTGAATTTCAACATCGAGTGGGCGGATACATCGCACTCAGGCGACAAGGTTATTCTGCGGCAGCAGCAGCCGAAAGAATAAACATGCTTCACGTTGATTACTCAAACCTGACTTCGTTTGAGAAACAGAAGCTAAGGAGATTGGTGCCGTTCTATAGTTTCAGTCGAGGCATGGCTAAGTACCTGGCTAATGAGCTGACCACAAATCCGGCTGGTCCAGTTGGAATTTCAATCAGAGCACAGAACAGAACTCGCGATCGAGATGTAGCAACTCCAACCTATGTCAGCAAAGGACTCTCGGTTCCGCTGGGAACCAACGAAGATGGTACGAGGCATTTCCTGACTGGACTTGGGTTAATGCACGAGCAGCCGGTCCAGCAGTTGGCTCCACTTTTGTCGATGGACCCAGGTTCCGCATTGTTCTCTGGAATTAGCAACCTTAATCCATTGGCAAAGATACCACTTGAGCTGGCTTTTGATGAGTCGACATTCCAGCAAGGTGTAGATGGTGGCGTAGACCTAGACGATGCACGGCCACCAGTTGGTCAGATGCTTTCAAACCTAGCCGACAACGAAGACGGACAACCTGTTCGACTTGGTAAGACATTCGAGGTACTGGCTGGATCCAGCCCAGCATCCAGGTACATCAAGACTGTGTCTCAAATGTCGGACGACAGAAAGGGACTGTTCGGGCGGTACGTCGCGCCGCTCACTGGATTCCGAGTCACATCGGTAAGTCCAGAGAGGCAGGACGCTGTACTTAGAGAACGAGCAGAGCAGTACCTGCAAGAAGTCGGTGCAAGGAAGTTTGAGAAGCGATATATCCCCGACGAAGTCTATAACGCAATGAGTGAAGAAGACAAAAAGATCGTGGACAAGTATCTTGCACTTATAGAAGTCCTTGGCAAACGCTCCAAGGAAAGAAGATCAAACCAAAAGAAAGGATTAGTCGATGGCTGATGAGATTCGCATCACCGCATCAATGTCGGTGGATAATGGAAACCTGTCGTTTTCTCAGAACTATGGATCCCGCTCATACGACCAAGCAAACATTGGTGGACCAACACCAGGGATGGTTGAGGTTGGGATTGTCGAGGAGACACTTGCTTTCGCTGAGTTGACTACGCCAGGTTGGACAACGATGCAGAACCTGGACGACACTAACTTTGTCGAGTGGGGCTTCAGCACTGGGGTCTATGGCGGAAAGCTAATGCCAGGTGAAACAGCGGGTCCACTTCGGCTCAATGCAGGAACAACCCTTTACCTTAAAGCGGACACAGCAGCTTGCAAGGTCGTTGTCAACGCTTTGGAAGCATGATCCCGATCGTTGATAAGAGCGTCTTGCTGATTACGCCACCGAAGTGCGGCTCAACAACGCTGCACGACCACCTGTGTTGCAAGCTGGGTTACCCATGGATGATTGGCCCCAGCAAGTACGGCGGTGTCGTTAAGTACGACAAGCATTCAGCAGAAATACCGGAGGAATGGCCGCACTTAAAGCCAGTCATCCTCGTCAGGAACCCGTTGACCAGGATTTCGTCTCTTTACTCTCACCATGTTAGCTGGTGCTTATGGAAGGGCATTGAGCACTTTAGTAAAGACCAGTTCATAGACAGTGTTGCCGCGGGAAATGACTTGTTTTATCAAGCAATAACAAAGCGATACTCAAGATATGTTGGTTACTGGAAAATAGAAAACATTGAAAGCGAACTCAACGATATTGGCATCGCCGGAGTTGTCGGTGTGTCCAACAAAAGCAAGAAGAAGTTTGCATTCAGCGACAAACAGCTAGGTCGGATTGATTCATGGATCGACTCAGACTCAAAGGAATTTGGATATGATTGAGTACCGTGGCGAAAAGTTCTCAGGCTACAACAAGCCAAAGCGAACCCCCAATGGACCCAAGAAGTCAGCAGTCCTGGCGAAAGAAGGCGACCAGGTTAAGTTGGTCAGGTTCGGTGACCCAAACATGACCATAAAGAAAGACCAGCCAGCCAGAAGAAAGAGTTTTCGCGCTCGACATGGCTGTGATAAAGGCAAGATATCAAAGCTGTCAGCAAAGTATTGGTCGTGCAAGGCTTGGTAGCTAGAAGCGATCTAGCATTGCATCGATAACAAGCAACTGCTGCTCTGTTGCATTAGCTCGGTAGTTCCAGCCTTTTATCTTGCAAAGCTCGCAAATCGATGCGACCAACTTCGAGCAGTCATCGAAGTCTAGGAACCATGAGTGCGATCCGCGAGGCAGGATGGAAAGCAGGCCCTCGTTTTTTGAACCAGAAGGGGTGATTGAACAATCGAAATCATCGTCAGCTAAGTCGAGGACGAGATTACTAATGCGTTCTTCAGCCGAGTCCACACACTTTGCTCCACGGTCGAGATGCCACTTAACAGCAGATATCGCACACATCGACACATTGGTAATCCAGAACATCGACTGCTCCTCTGTCAGCTTTACGTCATCATTTGGACGCCCTGACCGAATTACAGTTACTCCATCGTCGTGAGCTACCAACACTGGAACGAACCCAATGTCATCAATACCCTTCCTTCCTTTGGGATAGAATCGCAGTGCTTTACCCTGCTGCTGGCGATCGATGATTTCATTAAGCGCGGACTTGTCATCTGACTCTGAAACCATGTTGTATAGTTCTCGAATATCTGACGACATCAATCGTTTTCGTTCACTGTAGCCCACAGCACTAATCCCTCTTTCTCTGCTTCGATTCTAAGTTTCTCTTTGATGTCTTCGTGACTCTCAAGACAGATAAAATCTTGCCTGAGAATCTTCATGCCAAGCAGCTTGCGACAATACTGGTGGCTGGTTTTAGGAAAGTCTAATGCTGCCATCGCCGCACCAACAGTCAGTACGCTAATACTTCGCGGCACTTTCATGTTGTGCTTGTTAGTAAAGTATCTCATCTGTCTTTCGATATTGCTACGAGAAAGCCCCTGCATGAAAAGTTTCCTAGCAGCAAGAGCGACGATGCGTCGATTGATATCTGGGACCAGGACCTTTCCGTTGGTTCCGTCCTTGGCTTTCCAGCCATAGGGAGGTGGACCAAGTAACTCCCCGTTGATCCTCTTGATTCTCATTGCATCCCTGGTTCTCTCAGCGATCATCTCTCGCTCGAATCTCGCCATGACCGCTATCATCCCCAAGAACATCTTCCCTTGCGGAGTCGATGTATCGACAGCACAGTCGACAAACTGCAAGCTGATCCCTGCCTCTTGCAGTGTATTCGTTGTCTTCTCAGCGTCCCCGGCAGAGCGAAAGGCACGCGACATCGTGGCGCACACAATCACATCACCAGGATCGAGCGATACGAGCAAGTTATAACCCTGCTCTCTGTTAAGCATATCGATCCGGCTACTAACAGCTTCGTCGACAAACATACCAATGAACTCCGCACCATCCGGCCATCGGCCAGATTCCTTTTGGTACTCAAACCACCTGCGGATCTTATCTTCCTGCACTTTTGGCGACAGTTGCTGCTTGTCAGTCGAGCAACGACCGTAGCCAGCAACCTTTACGACTGGCATATCAAACCTCATTAAATAGAAACGGAGTGGTAGCGATCGACTCGAACAATCCGACCCCCATCGGGTACTACCAGACGATTTCAAGGAACGTCATTCCCTGCTTGGTCGGTGCGCTGGTGGACGCTCCGACAGTTTCTTCTGAACTTTTACTGGCAAGTTAGCACAGCAGCAGTCACCTATCCATGCGGACAGAGTCATATTGCACTTGCTTGCTTGGTCCTCGAATGCAACCCACCAGTCGGAAGGCTGCGTGATGTTCTTGCGAGACGCTTCTGTGTTTGTCATGAGGTTTCGTCCTGATCTAGTATTGCGAACCGACCCAATACTAGACGCACGAGCGAAACGCCGATAGACGAAGGTCGACCAGTATCTCGATCGACCAGGTACTCCACCTCTTTCTTGAATTTGTCCCCCATGGGGGATCTTTCCGATACGGCAATGGTAACTAGGCTCCTTGCGTCCTTGGCCTCTTCAGGAATGCTTTCCCAAAGGTGCATGGCCCTCCACTCTCGTTCGTAAGAAGAAGGATCTGTGAACAAGTCGACAACCTCACTGGTTCTTCGGAAGTACAGACAGTCATCGTCCAACCACTTAGCTAGTTTCGATACGTCATCATGGTTTTTGTGCCACTTCATAGTTCGTCCCTCATCAGCATGAACAAGACGGATTCTCCACCGTGGACCGAATACTCTCCGCATTCATCGCAAAGATAAGAGTCTGCGTCTGGTTCCACTCCATCTTTCTCCGACCCACAAACAATGCAAATGCCTTGGTACTGCTCTATCGCTGACTGCACCTGCTCTATCGATATGTCAAGCATCTTGCTTTTCTCCGTTAGCGAACCACATTGCGTACTCTTCGATCTTAGCAATGGCCTTTGCGATACCATGCTCTTCGGCGTAATCGATCCACTGACCTCTTTCAGTGGTGTTCAGGAAATAGGCTGCGGCGACCTCAGATAGACTGTCTGCTATCGTTCGCGAAAGCAATGAGCGATGGCTCATCATTCACCTCACTTGGTTGTAATAGAAACGGGATCAACTCATCTCCACTTCACGCATGAAATGGGAATGAGTCGATCCCTGGGGAGCACCGCCGTACACTGCGATTTCTAGAATTTCGCAGCAACCACTCGGTCAGGCCCAAGGATCGCTCGTATTTATTGTCAGCAATATGGTGACACCTTCGGTCACATCTGCTCATCTACTGGTGCGAATGCAATCAGGATCAGAACAGATGATGTAGAAACGCCCCACACTAGGATCAAGAACTCGGTTGTCATTGCGAACCAGTCGAATCCTTTATTGCTGTTCGTTCTTTTCTTCGACACTCATGGCCGATATGCAATCCGTCTGAGCATTCATGTCGACGAGATCACCTGACTCGTATCCGTTGATCGCATTGACCTCAGCTTGGATCTCGTTATCAGCCCAAACAAAAACGGTTTCCGTTGACACTACTCTGAGCCTTACTTCGTAACGATTCATGGTTTGCTTTCCTTTTGAAAATGGAAACTAAATTAGGTAATCGGCTTGTCGACAATCATCTGGGTCAACAAACCACCCAATCTCTTTCAGGTACTCGGTCGCGATATCCTCTGCGTCCGCATAGTCAACGCGACTTCCGAGATAGCAATTAACAGCAACGAACATAGGCTCGAACCCGCAGTCCCATCCCACGAGCACTGAGCTATCTAGGATCCTTGCGTGAAAGTCCGCCCCTACTCTCCGTCCTGCTCCGGCGTTGTCACAAACATGACCAACATATTGCATTGCGTCTTTGCGCTTCATCGTTCTTCTCCATCAGTCGTGACCGCATAACCCTTTGACTTAATGAAATCGATTGCTTCCTGTTCGCAGCAATCGGCCATGCCAGAATCCCAATCACCATCATCAGAGTCCCCGTAGGTATCGACCCAACCAAGGGATTCCGCAAAACTCAGTGTCGCGTCGAAGCATTCATGCTCGAACGTCTTCTTCTCAGCCATCATTCACCTCACTAGAAAGAAACGGGAAGGGGCGACCCGGCGACTTGCACACCGGCGTTGCTACTATCGCCCTTTGAGAGGCTACGCTGACAATGCTAGTTGTTCTGCTTTGATAACGTGCGGATCCTTGGAAGCCATTAGGATTCGCTGGAATGAGCCGCGGTGGCTTCGTCGTCGTGTTGCGTCATGCTGAACGTAGCCCTGCACTGCGTTGAACGCCTCCCATGCTGAAACCGTGAACGTGTTGTCAATCGACGGTCGTTGGGTCTTCCACCTTTCACTGCGTAATCGTCTGAATATTGCTTCAGTCCTGTTTCGGTGAATAGCAACGGCACGGTCGGTCGCTCCGAGTTCTGGTTGTGGGTAAACCTGATTTAAGAAATCGACCATGGAAACACTAGACTCTTGCATCCGAACGATAGCATCTGTCAAGTTGGACCAACCGTTCTTGAGCACTCTGAACTGACCAACAAGTTCGTCCATCTTTTCTCTGAGTCCACTGGTGTGCCTGATAGCTTGATGCGTCTCAGCAACATCTCGAATGATTGCTAGGTTGTCGCAAACATCGCGATAGACCCCAAGAGTTACGCTGAACGCGGAACGATCGTATCCGCCACGAATGATCAACCGTGGAAAGACGTTATCGTTTGTGCCAAATATCTGACGCCGGTACTCTTTCGACGGAGCAACTGTAACGTAGTGTCCGTCTCTGAAATAAGTGCTCACACCGGCACTCTTGTCAAACACTGACTCGCACGCTTCGACCAATGCGACTACGTCATCTGTCTGGTGTGGAAGGTATCGGTTGGTTACCGACCCATCACCGACAACCTCTCCATTGTCGGAACGAAACAGCCCGTACCATGGCGTCCGCATACCGTCTGGTCCCTGTAATGGGAACTTATCGATGCTGAAATTAAAAGCATTTCGCACCTGTTCTGACGCTGACGCTGATTCGATTGCATTACTCATGATTCACCTTGATTAAATAGAAACGGAATTTGGACTCTTAAAACTCGATAGGTCGGGTGCGGTCGTTGCTATTCGTCTCGACCGTCTACGCTCAATATCCTCCGATAAACTCCAGTTGATACGGCCATCGAGAATCGGTAGGCAGATGTCTAGCCCTGAAGGTCAAGCCTTCTTTGACGCAATGCTCGATCATCATGTGCCATTCGTAACGGTCATTGAAAAACACGGTGCTTTCCATTGTGAAACTCCTTGCTGGTTGAGGTGGTGAAACTAAAAATCTGACTTCTCTCCGAGTTTGATCATGTGCCTAATTGCTGTGGCGCACGCATCGCAAGAATCAGAGAACTCTCGGTTCGTGAACACGATTTCCATGTCGGCCCCCATGTCTTCAAGTTGGTCGGCCAATGCTTCTGCAACGGACACAAAGTCCTCTTCGAGTAGCTTCTCGATGATTTCTTGGTTGCTCATTACTTTGCGACCTCCCCATCACCATCGAACGGAATGTCTAAGAACCCGTCGTCACTCATCATTCCAGCGACGATGCTGGCGTGTTCGTCTTTGTTTACGACGATACGAATAGGGCCATGAAACTGGTCGACTTCAACTATCGGACCATTGGGATACGCGAAGCCATAGAAGGCCCCGTCATCATGCAAGTACAGCATGGTTACACCTCACTAAGAAACGGAAAATAGAAACGGAAACACAAAAGTACACACACAGTTAATGAGAGTCAAGTGCATTGGACTTTGTTTTTTTGCGTCGACCCTCGTCGACCCTCATCGACCCTCATTAAGCACTAAGGGGCCGACACCTATGGTCACTTTGCGTAGGGGAATTTTTTCGGCAACTATTTTTTTTTCGGTCGTGCTTGCCGTCGTCTTCCTGTTGCTTTTCCCGATTATGTATACGGCTCCGCCGCGGCGGCGTTGCTGGTTTCCGTTTCTCTTTTCCTGAGGTGTTTCTGTGGTTTCCTGTCCTGCTTCTGTGCGCCACTCGTCTCCTGACCAAGTGGCCGAATGCCTTGAGGGCGTCGGTTCTGTTTCGGGTTTATATGAGGCTCTTTGGCGTTTGGTCGAGTCGCATCACCAGCCCGCTTCTGAGGTCCCTGAGCCGGTCGAATTTGATTGGTGGAATGATCTGTCTGTTGATCATCAAGAAGCGATCGTTCGTCTTGTTTCTTTGGATCCGTTTTGGTCCTAGTCCGTTTCTATTTTCCTGAGGTGTTTCAATGCGTTTTTTACCTACTGTGAACCTTCTCAACCCGGCTCTGCATGATGCAGTTTTGAGCGGTCAACTCCGTTTGCAATGTGGGCAATGGATCGAAACCGCTGGGGGTGTTTCTCGGTTCGTTGGTGTGACGGATTCCGGGATTATCTACGCAGCTCACCGCGGAGCTGGTGGCGTTGTGTCTCGTGAGCGGTTCGACGATCTGCGCCACTGTTTCCCGGCCACTAGCAAGAGCAAGGGGGCGCAGTGATGTTGTTTCGCTCCCTGTTTGCTGCCTGCTGTTTGGCACTCGTTGCTACTTGTGGTCTTGGCGTCGAACAAGTGCTCTCGCACCCGTTCGGCGTCTCAATTCCGCAACTCCTATTCTTCGTGTTTTTCGGTGTAGCGTCCGCGGTTGCGGGCGCGTGTTCGTTTTCTATTTCCTGAGGTGTTTCAATGTCTAGTTTTGAATCGTTGATAGGGTCCGCGATGCTCGGCGGCCCGGCTGCGCGTGATTTGTCTATCGTGCGGCTCGCTGTTAAGTCTGCGGTCTGCTCTCGGATTACTTGCCGATGTGGATCCGTCCTCGATCAGTCTGACGCCGTGCTTTTATCAGACGGCCCGCAGTCGTCGACCGATTCTCGCGCCATGGCTATCGTCTGCCCTGCGTGTTTCGATGCGGTCAAGCCGGAACGGATACGCGCCGCGGCTCGGTGTCTCCCGCGTGGGTTCTATGCTTGCACTTGGAACGGCGAAGAGCGGCTAGGGGGTGAAGCGTGAACCGGTTAAAACTTCCAATCCAGCAAGCCGCCCACGGCGTAGTCAGTAAGCTGGTTGATGACTCTTACGCTGTTAGCTTCGCTCCGTCTGGACGATCGGCTGATAGTTTTTGTGATTTGTCCTGTAGGCTCATCGATGTCTGCTACGCGCAGCGTCAAGAAGCGTACCGCGCTAACTCTGTCGGCGTTGCAATGTCTCGGCGTCGGTCCGTCGGTCCGCGCGAGGTGCTACGGTCTGCGGCTCTTGGAATGCCGCGACGGTTTCGGTGGTTGCGGTTGTTCGTCAATGGGTCGGCTCCTATGCCCGAGCACTTCGTAAGTCGATCAGAGTGGCGCGCGTGGCGTCAAGAACTCCGCGACTTCGTGATGATGGC
>Ga0208162_1000959_pt1 | contig 15642 bp, 18 predicted proteins | sample CB_VirMetaG_4_FD_184539 | JGI IMG/M metagenome (GOLD analysis project Ga0208162, IMG submission 184539) | Freshwater to marine saline gradient viral communities from Chesapeake Bay - CB_1508_1M Viral MetaG (SPAdes) (version 4) | ecosystem: Environmental > Aquatic > Marine > Coastal | place: USA... | reverse complement strand
AACAAAAGACAAATAGAATCAGCTAAAGAATGTAACTTAAATCAATTAACTAAAAGGGTCATGGAGCATGACACGTCGATAAAAGAGATACAATACAGATCTAACCCTTATGTCTTATCTGAAAGCGTAAGAATGATGGGTGAAAGGCTAGAAAGGGTAGAGCAAAAAATAAATGAGATTGTAAATAAGATAGAAGAGTTTGAATCAAGTAAGTTTTTAGATACTTCTATCACGTCAGAAGAACTAAAAGGTCTATATGCAAGCTCAGGCTACAGTCATACAGAAGTTGCTAAGTTTCTTAAGGTAGAACCGTCACGGTTTTATCAGATTATTAACGGACAAGAAAAAAATCCTGACTATGTAAGAAGAGCAAAGTTGAAAAAATACTTTTTAAAAAAGATAAATGCCGATTCATGATATAAAGTGCAAAGACTGCACAGAAATTACATCACAATATGTAAGTTTTCCAATTAAAAATACAATTAATTGCCTTAAATGTAAGTCAGATAACACGTTTATTTATTACGGTAATTACAAAGGCTCTATGTTTGCAGGAATTAACTATGTAAATGATGTGTCTAATTACGGAAATCAGATATCTACAGCCGAAATAGACAGAAAATGTAGAGAAGAAGGGCTCGTATATGGGTCACAAGAAGAAATACAACGAGAGGCAAAGCGTTATAAGCGCATTAATGAGCAAGAATCAAAGAAAAGAGATGCCGTACTCGTCGACAAAATAGAACATGAATTTAAAAAAAGAGGAGCCTAATGAAAAGCGAAGACCTAATTATTGTTAAATATAACGAAGAAACTGACGAAACAAGCATTTTTATAGATATAGCAGTAAAAGAACTAGATGATATCAAACAGCTAGACATGTATAAGGATGCTATAGACTGCCTAACTATAGAATATAATGAGCTGATGGATAAAGTTTTCAAAGCTAAACCAAGACATTACATGGGAGGCATGTTCAGTGCCTCTTAAATACGGAACATCTAACAAGACATTTAAAGAAAATGTTAAAAAAGAAAGGAAAGCAGGAAAAGGAATGAAGCAAGCTCTAGCTATAGCCTATTCTATGAAAGAAAAAAGCAAGAAAAAAAAATATTAAAAGGTATAATGATGTTATGAATAATTCAAATCACTTATTTAAGGATAAGCTTTATAGGATTATTTCAAAAGCAATAAAAAATTACGAAAAAAATTTTTCTGATGAAGAATTAACAGCATTAACTGGAGATTTTATTTATTTAAAAAGTAGAAAAGATCCTAAGTTTCTTCATGAATGGATAGATATGTGCACTGAAAAAATAAAAAATTTGGATCATAATATATATGATGCTTTACTCAAAATGAGAGAAGAAATAATGGATGCCTATAAGTTTGAAGATTTGGAAAAAATATATAAATTAAAGGACAAATAATGAGTAGGTTACACACATTAATTAAAAGAGTAGGCGTATCAGGCGTAAATAAACCAAAAAAAACTCCTTCCCATCCTACAAAAAGTCACGTAGTAGTCGCTAAAGAAGGAGATAAAGTTAAAACGATTAGGTTTGGGCAACAAGGAGTATCAGGAGCAGGAGCTAATCCTATGACTGCTAAAGGAAAAGCTAGGCAAAAGTCATTTAAAGCAAGACACGCTAAAAATATAGCTAAAGGTAAAATGAGTGCAGCTTACTGGGCAGATAAAGTAAAATGGTGATATAATATTCATAAGGTGATTTATGGATAAATTAATGTATGGCGAAAAAAGAGCATTGATAAAAGATCCTCTTTTTTTAGAAATAATGCAAAAAACAGGACAAGGAATTATATTTCTTCATAATATGTTGTTGTATGAAGAAAGAACAAAATATTACTTTTGGAAAAGCTTTGGATATTTAAAATCTTTAGCTGCAGTTATTAACCCTGAATTTACGATTGCAAGCATGAAATTTGATTATTTTTTAAACGCAAAACACAATGTAGATGAAGAAGTGTCTAAACGTATTGATATATTAAAAAAAGAATTTAGATATTCTTCTTATTTTGATTTAAATTATAAGTTAAAGCCTATAAAAGAAGCACATCCTTGGCTTAAAAATATTTTAACTTGTCATTTGGACACTGTTACTTGGGATTTAGATGTCGCTATTAAAAATTATAAAAAAACAGGCTTTGGTTTTCCGAAGTATAAAAAAATTGATCCTAAAAATAATTTAGCACCTAGCATTTCATTACTATTTAAAAAAAATGTTTCTCAAATTAAAACAATAAAACAATACAATCACAGCAAAAAAATAAAACAAATAAAGTTTAGATTTAATCGACATTTAATCGAAGAAAATCCTAAAAAAACATATGACTTTATTAATATTAGATTTATCGATCATCGAAATTTAGAGACTTTAGGAAGAACTTATAGTGATTCTTATCGCATTGTAATGTCTAAAGGAAAAAATCTAAGTATTTCTTTTACTTCATTTAAAGAAAAAAACATTATTGCTAAACCTGTAAAAAAAGTTGTTGCGATTGATAGAAATGCAAATAAAGATAATATCATGTATTTAGATAATGGTTACAAATTTAGACCGCCAAGCAATAAAAAAGGATTAATTTTAGAGCAGTTAGAAAAAAAACGAATTAAACTTTCTAAACAATTAGCTATCAAATACCAGCAAAATAAAAAATTACGTTACGATAAAGACAATAAAAAATGGTATTTAACTAAAAATTATTTAAAGTTAGTTGAAAAACTTAATAAAGTATACGAAAAACAGCAAAATGTGAGAAAACATTATAATCATTTTGCAACACATCATATTACAAGACGTTATGACAAAGTAATTATTGAAGATTTAAATATACGAAACATGACAAAAAGCAATAAAGGAAATGAGTTAATTCACGGTAAAGATGTAAAAATACAATCGGAATTAAATCAAAAAATTTTAAATGCAGCTTTAGGACAGAATAAAATTTATTTAGATTATAAAACTAAATACAAAGGTAAAAAATTAATTGAAATTGATCCTAAAAATACGAGTATTACGTGCACTGAGTGCGGCAATATCAATAAAAAAAATAGAAAGAAAAGAGATGTTTTCAAATGTATTAAATGTGGATATACTAATCATGCTGATTTTGTATCGGCTATAAACATTAAGAGTAAATCTTAATATGCGGTGAGGTAACATCGTACACCTTTTTAGGTAAGCCTGCTGTCGAAAGACAATGAACTTCATTAGAAGTCACAAACAGGAAAACATCGTAAAAACAAAAGTTTTATGATAAATTGTAAAAAAAACAGGGTCTAGAACTTTCGTTTTTACATTAAGTTTTACACTTGTGTAGATTCAGAAACAATTTCGTAGAGTCTAGAACTTTCGTTTTTACATTAAGTTTTACACTTAAGAGCGTGCGATCAAGGCAATGCCGTCTAAAACTTTCGTTTTTACATTAAGTTTTACACCCAACTCCGCCTTTAACATTGCATATACGGTCTAAAACTTTCGTTTTTACATTAAGTTTTACACTAGCCGAGTTTGAGGAGCTTATCTTTAGGTCTAGAACTCTTGTTTTTACATTAAGTTTTACACTAGATCAAGATTTATATGATGCTGGAGGTCTAGAACTTCTGTTTTTACATTAAGTTTTACACCCCGTCATACAGAGGCATAACATAAGCACGTCTAGAACTTTCGTTTTTACATTAAGTTTTACACCTGGAATGCGAAAATCAGAAGTCTTGAATTTGAAGGTCTAGAACTTTTGTTTTTACATTAAGTTTTACACTCTGTACTGCTGGTTTATCATCTTCAAAAGTCTAAAACTTTAGTTTTTGCGTAATGTTTTACACATTTAATTCCCTCGAATTTGTGGGAATTAAGTCTAAACCGGTCGAAATCGACCCCTTTTGTATGTTATAATTAAGTATTCATAATCACCTTATGGATATCTTCCCCAGCAATCCGCTTTGCTGGGGTTTTTTTTATCTAAAATTAAAGTCTAAAAAGGTTATGAAAAGTTAAGCTCCATTCCTTCTTCAGGAGCAACTTGATCCATAATAGCTTGTTGTTGCATATCCTCTTCCATTAATCCTTGTTCATCCTGTGGTAATGGTGCAGGAGTAGGAGGCGGAGGAGGAGGCGCTAAGCCTAGAGCATTAGTTACGCTATCTATAGCGTAGAATTGTGCTTGTGGATCCATCATAGATATCATTCCCATAATATCCTTTAAGCTTATTTGTACATTCTTTAGATAATCTTCAAACTGCGGTTCTTGCGGTACTTGAGACATCTGTTCTTCTTCTTGCTTTAATTTATCAATGATAGCTCTGTAATGTGGGTAATCTAAGGATTTTAATATAAGCTCTTTTACAAAAATACTATTAACGTCACCAAAAACACCTTGATTTGCAAGTTGCATCGTAGTTTGAGCAATCGCTTGTTGTGACTGTGGCATGGATGATCCAGTTTGTATTTCTATTTCATATTGAGTAATAGATAAATCATTTAAAAATTGTTGTGGTACTGACATTTCAGGTTCTTGTTCAGGACTAAATATTTCAATGTTTTGTTGATCTTCACTCATTACAGCCAGTCTTTGACCTGATATTCTCATCACCCTAGGCTGAGTATAGTAAAGTTGAATTAACGTTATGCCTTTATTGCTCAAATCAATTAAAAAGCTTTTAAAATTACGTTGAATTTCTCGTATTGATGACATTGGAGATTCGTTTAAATCTCTTATCATTTGACCTGAATTTGCACCTACTGGCCTTTCTCCTGATAACATAACCTCGTTAATACGTGCTAAAGATAAAGCGTCACGCTTAAGGTTATTAATATGATCTCGCATCAGCTGAATATCTTGCGATAATTTATTCGTCACTTGTATAGGTGGTTGTATTGATCCTCTTTTTGCAGAAATAATGTCAAAGTTTTTAGAAAGATCGTTAGGGTTAATAGAGTCAGGACTCACAATAAGCATAGACCTGTATTTTGCAACTAGCTCATTTAACTTGTAGTAAGCATTAGTAAGCTTATCTTGCGTAGCACATAAGTCTCTAACATCACCGTAGCCCACAAGTGTATTTGTGGTTGTTGGTGTAAAGGTCGCAAAAGGAAAGCCAAAAGGATAATCAATTGCTCTATCCTCTAATATGTAATCGCCTATGTAGACGATTAGCCTTCCGTTTGGATATTTGAATAAATTTTCTCTTTTAACTTTTTCAGTGTCGCTGGTATCTTGCTTTTCAGGTTGGAAAATTGTGTCGTCTCGTAAGTAGCACTCGTATACAGTGTAATTAATTTCAGTAGAAGAAGGAAAACCACCCCGAGATAAATAAGCTTGGCCAGAATCTTTGTCATTCGTATACCCTTGTAAAATATTTGTTTGTTCAGGCTCTTCAATCGTCACTTTTTGCTTTTTATTTAACTTATCTAATATCTCTAAAACTCTTTTATCTCCTTTGTATTGATCGATTAAATCAAACTTGGACAGTGACCTTTGAACAAAAATATAATTTGCATTTTTAACGGTAGTGGCAGATGGCTCAGGAAAAAAATTAGTAGGACTTATTCTAGTTATAGATACATTTCCTAATCCTTCGTCTGCACTCTGATCCCATGCGACTTTTCCAATTCCAATACCATATATCAAACCATCACGAACAATCTGTTGATGTACGTCTGAGATGTTATTGGCCTTTTTAACGTTTTCCCAAACATCATTTAAAATTTCTGCTACAGAATCCAGTTCTTTTATATAATCAAAGTTAGCATGAGACAAACTAGATACTTTTACATTAGTAGTTATTTGAGCGTCTAAAGCTATCGTGGCTTTAGTTTCGACAATTGGTCTTATACAGTTGTAATAATTACGGTTATTTCCTCTTCTTGGGTCAGAACTATAACTATACCCAACGTCAGGAGCTACCATTCCATTATAGTATTTTGCGTATTTAACAAAGCTTTTTTGTTCTTCCGTGTTCATTGCTGGACGACGCAAAGAGTTTAAGTATTTTACTAGTTTTTCATTTTTGAGGGACATACTTAATTTTAACTTTTTTTTTACACTTTTTTTTACAATATATTCTAGTAAAAATGGAAATTTTGAACTTAAATTGTAATCTACTTGCATGATTTTCGTTTTGTAAAATTTTACAATTAAAGTATGGAATTTACTTCAGGGCAAGAATTAAGGTTTAAATCTAATATCGGTTTAAATCTTTGGGTAGATTCCATTTTTCCAGCAGGACAACTTGGTTATAAAGAGTCGCATATCAGAGTGAAAATAAATAGCTATACCTTTGATGTTCCTTTTTCAACCGCTAACCAGATATTTGAGTCAAACGTAGTTCCTTTAGAACCTGAACCTGAGGTTAAACCTGTTGATGTAGAACCTAAGATTATTTTGAAAAAAAAGCGTACAGCAAGGAAGAAAAAATCAGATGCATAAAGACAAAAAAATGGGCATGTTCATCATAAAAATAGGTGCTCCTGAAGGTCCTGAAATGTCAGAAAAAAAAGAAGACATGTACGAAGAGATAAAAAAAGAAACTTCTGAAAAAGATAAGGATAACAAAAAGGAATATAGCGTTGCCGATTATGGCGGTTATAGCCCTGATGAGCTAGTTAAAAAACTAGAAGATATAAAAGAGTCGATTAGTAACCAGAACACCCGTGAGGCTCTTATGAAGATTGATAGCTGTATTGTGAGAATTACTAAGAAGGAGTTACCTTCCATGAAAGAAGACGATCCATTCTCAACTATTAATTATCAGCTAGACAAAATTTTACCTAATCCAGGTAAGTAGGAGTTTAAGTTATGGAAGACATCCAAGCAGAAGATGTCGAGCAAGTTGAAAGCACCCAACTAAATTTTGGACAAGCTGACAACACTCAACAAGCATCAGAAGACGGACAAGTCGCAGATAATATAATTAATTGGCAAGAAGACAAAAGGTATGCAGATCATTGGGGAGAAGACCCTAATAAGATGTATGAGTCTTTGAAATATTTAGAGAAAAAACAAGGCGAATATGACGGTCAAATTAACGACTATAAATCGCAAGTTGAAGATCTAGGTAGATATAAATCCGATTATGAAGTATTAGAAAAATTAATGGACGCTCCAGGCGTAGGCGATGAGATTATGAGCGTGTTAGAACGTTATCAAAATGGCCAAACCCAACAAAATCAACAACAAAATTATCAACCGAATCTTTATAATGATTTGCAGAATCAAGTACGTGAGGTAATAGACTGGAAAAACAATTTAACAGCTCGTGCAGATCAATTATTATTGCAAGAACAACAAGAGCAACAGATGGGTCAGATTAATGAGTACGCTAAAAAGTACAACATTCAATATAACCCAGACGACTTTTTAAAATATGCTAATGACAATAATGTTCCTATGGAATCGTGGGTACATCACTTTAAATCGCACGCAGCAGATGTTGCTATGCAAAATGCTAGAAACCAAGCAGCTGAAAATGCATACAAATCTAAGTTTTCTACTCCCTCCTCTTCCTCTTCTGGAAGTAAGGGTAACCCAGTAATTAACGAACGCAATATTGATGATGCACTATCAAGGATTTTAGGTTAACGGAGAAAAGAAATGCCTTTAACAAGCCAACAACTTACAGAAGCTGTATCGGTTGCGCATCGACTTATCGCTGACGAATTAGCTTCTTCTTTTGCGAAAGCAAATTATTTTTACAATATCATGAGTAAAAAACCTCACTTAAAAAAAGGTGATGGTACCAAAATTCAGATTCCTGTTCAGTACGCTGAAAACTCAGCTAAAGGTTTTTTCAGTGGAGAATACGACACTGTTCCTACCAATGCTAACCAACAGTTAACTTTTGCTGAATTTGACTGGAAGTTCTACGTTAGTAATTCAACTTTTAACCTAAAAGATTTTAGTACAGGTACAGGATCTAACGCTGTAAAGGATTTAATTAAGACAAAGATAGCACTTGCAAAACAGGATGCAATTAGAGATTTATCTGCTGCGTTGCATACTTCTAGCTCTGGTGATTCTAATCAAATTAATTCATTGAAAGACGCTGCTGGAGCTGCTGGAACTGCGTATGGTGGATTGTCTGACAGTGATCTTCCAGAATGGCTATTTGAGCGAGATACAACGACCAATACGATTAATTATAGCAATATCAATGACGTATTTCGTGTATTGATGGGCCGTGGTCAAGGCGTTGGAGATGAGACTGGAACATATGCTCCTGACTTAATGATTTCTAACTCTTACGTTTTAGCTAAATTTCTTAATTCTCAGCAGTCTCAGCAGCAATTTACTACTGAACAGACATTAAAGTCAGGGTTTGCTGGCTGTCTCTTTAATGGCATATCGTGGACGGTAGACGAATATTGTAGTGGCTCTGCTGATGGTGCTACGGCTGACAATGAACTTTACATTCTTTCTACTAATACATTTCGTATGTACTACAAGTATGGGTTCGAAGGTTCTAAATCACCAATGGACACATTAAACATGAGATTACCTAACCAAGCTGCGATTTCTTCACAGACTTACTTGGTAATGAATCTTGTTAATATCGCACGTCGTTACAACGCTGTTTTTACAGCATTACAAAGCTAAGGAGAATTGTTATGGCATACAAAGCAATTAATAATATTCAAGCTGTAGACCTCGATTCTTTAGATGCAAGTTCATCAACAAAAGAATACCCTTTAGGAACTGTTATTGAAGTAAATGACACTTCTAAAGGCGGAGTCTCTCAGTTTATGTACGTAAAAGCTCACGCAGCTTTTGCAACTGTTGGAACACCTTTCGCTATTGAGTGTGGTTCTGGAGGAGACGCAGAAGTAGTAACTGCTGCACCTACTGAACAAGTAAGTGGCGTTAAAATAGGTTTTAATACTACTGCAATAACTTCAGGAGAATATTTCTGGGCACAGACTGCTGGTGTAATTACAGCTGCTGCTGGAACTGTTGCTGCTGGTGATCACGTTGAAGTGTTAGCTGCTGGAACAACTGTAGTTGTTGACGGTACTACAGGATCTACTGCACATAGCACTAAATCAATAGGTATTGCTAAAACTGCAACATCTGGCGGTCAAATTACTATGGCTGTTGTACCAGAAAGAGTAGTTGAAGTAGCTGCTGCACCAGGCGTTTAAAACTTAGATGACTGACTATCAGGCAATTTACAGCCACGACGGAATTAAATACTTTAAATCGACTGGTTCTGGTACAACGTCAGACCCTTATATTCCCACCATCAATACACAAGGTGGTGGGAGTGGGGGAGCCGTAGAGTTTGATAATGCGACAAACTCAGAAGTAACTATTGGTAATACTTCGACATCCATAGCAGCAGCTAATGAAAGCAGAAAAATCATAGCACTTGTAAACAATAGTGACGTTAATATTTTTATTTCACTTGGTGCAGCAGCGGTACTTAATTCAGGTATTAGGCTTAATGCTAATGGTGGAAATATAGTAATAGCAAATTCAATATTCACAGGTGAAATAAATGGCATAGCAGCAACTTCAGGTCATAGCTTAGTGGTAATGGAGGGCACATGATCTATATTTACAATCCACAACAATTAGAGGCTGCTGAAAATACTTTTGTTACAGCTTTGGCTTTTGCTTCAGGAACAGGAATCATTACAGCAACAAGAAATGATGGTGTTCAAGTCAGCACAACAACGCTTGATGATAGATATGTACAAGAAAACACACGCACTACATCTGCAACTTTTAACACCTCTGACGGAGTTTTAACGCTTAATCAGACAGATCCAACAGGAACAGTAACAGTTGATCTTGATGGTCGTTTTCCAACTGAAAATACACACTTAAATTCAGCAACACTTGGTGTAGATAATGTGCTTTCACTTGGAATGATCAATCCAACATCTACAATAACTGTAGATTTATCTTCATTATCAGATTTAAACACACACCTAGATTCTGCTTCTTTTAATCCCACAACAAAAGTCCTTTCCTTAATTATGGTCAATCCTAGCTCTACTATTACTGTAGATTTAACAGGAATTGAAGGCGATAATACCTTTGTAACAACTGCAACATTTGTTAATGGAACCTTAAACCTAAATAGAAACGATGGTGCTACTGTTAGTGTAGATTTGGATGGTCGATATTCAAGAATTAATACACATTTAAATGCTGCTAGTTTTGACACAGGTACAAGAGATTTAACCCTTACAACAACAGACCCTGAAGTTGATTATGTAGTTAATATTCCTATATCTCCTGATGAAAATACGTTTTTAACAAATTTAGCGTTCAATACTAATTCTGGTGAACTTATAGCTACTTTAAATAATGATGAAACAGTAACAGTAGACCTCGATGGCAGATTTAACTTAATTTCAAATAATACACATGTATCAGCAGGTTCATTTGATCCAAATACAGGAAATATAACATTAACTTTAGTAAATCCTTCTTCAACGATAACAATTCCAATATCTGATGTTGCAGGACAAAATACACACTTAGATTCAGCGTCTTTAGACGATCAGACATTAAACTTAAACATGATAAATCCAGAATCAACGATTGATGTTGATCTAGGTGGGCTAGTAGATGGTAAGTATTTACCAATAGATTTTGATAATGAACAAGCAAACTTTAATACATTATTAGAGCCTGGAGTTTACGCAGCCTCAGCGTCAGGGGTAGGTAGGCCAGATGGCTTAATAGGAGCCCAAAACTACATATCAGTTTACAGTCAGAAAGATGGTGATGATGTTATTTCAGCCACGCAAATATGGACTACTGGAACTAACACAACAAATCGAAACATAGATCCCCCTAGACTTTGGATGCGAACGTATGATGCGAGTGGAGCGTTTCCCTTCATGTCTCCTTGGAAAGAAATAACCACTGGTGGCATTAATGGATACCTAGAGCAAGAGTTTCCAGAAGGTTATCGTGACTTTAATCATGAACGATTCAGACAATCAGGTTATTATCGAATTAATAGTATTGAGCAATGGACTAATGCACCTTCTAATTTCCCTACGACTTCTTTAGGAAATGTCCTAAACACAGTAATGAATCCGACTTCTACTCTTTATCCAGATAGAGGGTATGGATATCAAGAACTGCATTGCGCTGATGCCGATGCAGATACCTTTCACGTTCGAAAATGGCGACGAACATTTCAAAGTACAAACCCAGAAAATATTATTTATACAGATTGGTTTGAATTTAACATTCAAGGGCAGCGAGTACACACGGAAACACTAGATATTTTTAAAGTAGCTGATGAATCCGCAGCTGTTAATGTGGCAGGAAAAAGAGTTATTGATGTGGGTATTAGTCAATCTTTTACTATTAGGACATTTATAGGGGGTGTCCAAGGGCAACGTATAGATGTAATTAAAACAAATAAGACTGGAACAGTACAGATTGGAACAGTGCATCCGACTTTAGGGGGGAATATCTATTCGCCGTCAGGCGAAGGTAATGTAGTGCTTCGATATTTTCGAGGTGCCAGTTTTATTTTTCAAAATGGTTTTTGGTATCCATTGTTTAGTAATTCAACATCATGAAGGAGGAAAAATGTTAGTAAAAGATGCAGTTTCAAGGATTAGATTTCAAACAAATACAAATGACGATAACACAGGCAAAAACATAAACGCTTTGTTCAGCAATAAAAATTTAGTTGCACAATTTCAAATTTGCTTAGATCAGTATGGAGCATATACAAAAGGCATAGAAGATATATTTTCAGTTAATTTAGGTTCAAATATTAGAAGCATAGCAGCTCCACAATATGCGATCAGGTCAGAAGCGTATAAAAACATTTATGTGTGGAGAGGTGGTAGAAGATATCAACTAAATATTAAGCCGATGAACTATACACATACTCGATTCCCTTATCAGACATATTCAGGCATACCCCAGTTTGTAAGCATCTGGAAAAATGAAATGTATTTTTATCCTGACTCCTCACTAGAGTTTCAAACAACGACATTAACAAGCGCAGTAAATGCTAATGATACAACCTTAAATGTAGTATCTACGACAGATTTTCCTGAACAAAATGGCAGGGTTACAATTGGGTCTGAAAAGATAAGATATCAAACAAAAACAGCAACACAGTTTTTAAATTGCACAAGAGCTGTAGAAGACACAACGGCAGCAGAACATGATGCATCAGCAGTAGTTAGTGAGAATAACTTAATGGTTTTTTATCGAAGATTAGAAAAACCAATATTTGTTTCAGATGCAGACATTATTTCTACTGATGACCTAAACCGAGAACTTAATATTCCAGAAGAGCACATGATATCTATTATTGATTTAACTACCTACATGCTTTTAGTCAAAGTAGATGCAGTTCGTGCACAGCCATATAAGGTAGATGCTTCTGTCTTTTTAGAACAAGCAAAAGAAGACATAGAATGGAATCATTCAGACATAACGTCAGGACTATTCATTTCAGATGCATTTGATTGGGAAACTAATAATACTGGAGCCACAATGTAATGTTTGAGGTTCTGCAAACAGAATGTAAAGGCATTAGAACTGATCGTGGACCTAAGTTTATTGGAACTGAATATTGTCAAAATATCGTTAATTATAACTTTGACAACATTATAGGATTATCAAGAATTTCAGCACCTAACGTTGAATATGATGCAGGTGGCACAGATGGTATCGATGGCTTGTTTCAGTTTAGATACATTGATTCTAGTGGCAATTTACAAAAAGAAAATATTATTGTTAAAGGTGGAGATGTCATCAAGGATGGTGTTGATTCCATTAATATTGCAACAACAATATATAGCGGTTTAACAGCAGGAAACAAATGTTCTTTTGCAGTTTTAAATGACAAATTATTTATCTCAAATGGTGTTAATAATGTATTAGTTTATAACGGTACAGTAGTAACTGAAATGGGCGCACCTCTAGCTACTAATAACCTTGTAGCAGGTGTACTAACAGGTGATTATTTTTATGCTATTACATATGTAATCGATGGAGTAGAATCTGTTACATCTTGCATTTCAAATACAGTAAGTCCAAGCTCTAACAGAATAGATTTAACTTTACCTATCGGCCCTACAGGAACTACTGAACGTGATATTTATCGTACTGAGGCTGGGGGTACACAATTAAAGTTTTTGCATAAAGTTAATGATAATACTACGACTACGTATCAAGACAATACAGCAGATGGATCACTTGGTAATGACATACCTGCAACAAATGCTCCTGCTCCTAAACCTAAGTTTATTACAGTTAAAGATGAAAGGTTAATAGGAATAGGAAATGCAAGAAGGCCAAACTATTTATATCGATCAGAAACAGAAATAGAATCGTTATTTGCAACTATTGGTGTAACGGATGTATCAGGTCAGGGTAATGATAACACTGGCCTTACAGGTATGGCAGAAGATTACAATCAGATAGTTGTTTTTTCAGAAAAAAGAATTTATCTAGTTGATGTTTCAGGAGAAGCGGCAACAGTAAAGCAAACAACTTCTAATGTTGGATGTTTAGATGGCCATACAATAGCAAAAGTACCGCAAAACGTAGATTTTAGAGGCGGTTTGATGTTCGTATCAGATCAATATGATATACGTGTTTTTAATGGGGAAATTGCAGTTAATTTAGCGACAAGTTTTGATAACTTAGCAACACAAAATTTTTCAGCAGCTTTAAATAAAGATCAGTTGAAAAATAGTTTAGAAAATATAGAACTAGAAGGCGCATTTTTTGACTATAAATATCACTTAATTGTAGGTGCTTTAATTTATGTTTATGACATCAGAATCCAAGGCTGGACAACGTACAGAATAAGAACAGCATCATATACACCTACTTATCGTAAGTTTGGAATCTTAGGAGAAAAGTTTTTTATCGGTCAAAACACAACGGCAATCGTAGAGGAAATGTACAAAAACGAACAATATCGTGGAGAAAATTTCGATAGTCATTTTGAGACAGGTGAAATTTTAGTTAATGACACCTACAAATATTTTAATGATCTAATTATTTATTATGGAAATTCAGGTGACGTAACAGTCAGCATTACAATCACACCAGAAAGCAACTCAGATTTAGCACAGAACGTAAATTTTTCAATAGAAGCAGACGCATTTAACCCAACTTATTACAACTCAACATACTACGAAACAGCAACAAATGTAGACGATTATAAAGTCGCACATATTAATAAATACGCTAAATGGATTAGGTTACGCATGTTTTCATCTAATCGATTTAATTTTAGAGGTTACAAACTTATCGGGCAGCAATTAACAAATAAGGAGAGATAAAATGTCAATATCATCAGATAGAAGAAAAGCAGAAACACAGCAAGGACAAACACGACTAGAATCAATACTTGCAGCACAAGAAGCAGATCGTGCGTCAGCTAGGGAAAGAGCGTTATTAGGAGAAATAGGCCAACAAGCAGGTGTTGAATATGAAAGGGGTATATCAGATTTTCAACAAGCAACAGGAACGCCATTTAGATTAGGTAGAAGTGCAGAATTTGATGCAGAAACTACAGGAACACCAGCAGCAGTTACAAGATTACAGCAATTAATCAGACAACAAGCTTTGCCTGAACAACAAAGAGCAGCTGCACAGGGAAGAATAGCGTTGCAACAAGCAGGTGTTAGAGGCCCAGAAGCAGCTTTAATGATGCAAAGACAACAAAATAGAATGCAAACAGACTTAGCTAATCGAGCAGAACAAGTAGCTTTACAACAGGCATTAGCAGACAGAGGAGTTAGACAGCAATTTGCTGCTGAAAGAGGAATGCAAGAAGCTGCGCAAGCTAGAGCAGACAGAACAGCACAACAAGAATTTGCAAGACAACGAGCTTTAGGCGCACAGGAAAAAGCATTTGCAAAAGGTGTAACAGCAGAAGGAAGACCACAATTTGATATAGCTGAGCAAGCTAGAAGTTTTGACACTTTTAAATCACTTCAAAGAGGTAAAGGTAAAAGTACAAAAGACAAACTTAAACAATTCACATTTGGAAAATTTATTTAGATAACGGAGGTAAAACATGGATCCATTTACAGCAATTATTACATTAGGAAGTAAAATTATAAGTTCATTAGGCGCAGCAGGCGCAGGAGCTGGAGCAGGCGCAGGCGCAGCGGGTGCAGCGGGTGCTGGAGCAGCAGGCGCAGCGGGTGCAGCGGGAACAGCAGCAGGTGTTGGAGCAGCGGGAGCAGGCGCAGGTGCAGCAAAAGGTGCAAAGCTTGCACAAATGCTTGCAAATATACAAACAGGCACAGAAATTGGAAAAACAGCTAAACAATTTTTAGCAGAACCTCCTTCAGATCCTATAGCTACAGGAAGAGGAGGAGCGAACTATGGCAACGAAGTCGATAGATTAAGAAGCAAGGGGTTACTTTAATGTTAGGAATAGGAAAAAGTAATTTAGATTTTGCAAAATTACCTCCTGAAACTTTAAAAGTTAATCGAGAAGACATGGCAGCAAAATTAATAAATCGAATGCAAGCTGATTCTGCTTCCCAGAACCAATTAACTGGGAAACCATTTAATAGTAACAGACAAGACAATCCTATCCTTTCTAAATTAACAGAACTTGCAAAAGATCCTAGTACATATTCTGCATTAGCTAGTATTGGATCTGTT
>Ga0208162_1000957_pt1 | contig 15667 bp, 23 predicted proteins | sample CB_VirMetaG_4_FD_184539 | JGI IMG/M metagenome (GOLD analysis project Ga0208162, IMG submission 184539) | Freshwater to marine saline gradient viral communities from Chesapeake Bay - CB_1508_1M Viral MetaG (SPAdes) (version 4) | ecosystem: Environmental > Aquatic > Marine > Coastal | place: USA... | reverse complement strand
TGACACCAGCCACAATGGTTGGCTTGACGATGTCCTTAGGGATCTTAGGAATCTCACCTTTACGTTGAGCCTCACTCAGTTTACGGTTAAGGTATGGAACAAGGAAGTCAACAGTCAGCAAACTAAACAAGCCACCGAGCTGTTGCTCCAGCTCCATCTGTGTCATACGTACTTCTTCTGCAGTTGTACGTTCTGATTGTCTGACGTTAAGGATCAAGAACGCTTCGCTAAGACGACGTTCAAGAACCTGTGTCATCTCAAATGCAGTACGGAAGTCTGCTGTCTTACCAACCTGCACAACACCTACGTCATCAGGACGACCTTGGATGATTGCACCGTTACCTGCAGCAGCAAGTGTGCTGGGTTTGGTTGTAGATGAGGGGCTGACAGTAAATACAACTTTAGCTGCAGCAGCACTGCCTTCTACCAGTGCCTGGCTCAAACCTTCTAGAGATTTAAGGTCACCGATAAATTGGCCTACCCTGCCACGACCATAGCTTTCACCATCAACTTTATTAAACATCAGTGGGATCCAAGGCGATGTACCAAGAGGTGACTTACCTTGTGAACCTTTTACAATTTTATCTGACACTTCCTGGTGCCAAACAAAACGATTGTTGTCACGTTTGACATGGGTATAGACATCCATGTCGTCATCATATGATCCTTCCTCACTGACACCACGTGCATCTGTGAAGAAATCTTTTGGTAGTTGTTCTTTGAGAACTTGTTTTGAAATACGTTCCTTTGTGATTATTTCAACCACTTGACCGTTGCCATCTCGATCCACAACGTAGCGGTTCAGAGGGTAGACTTTTAATCCATCTTTGCTCATGTAGATCATAGCGTTGCCGCAGACGACAAGGTGCAGCAGTGCTTGGTGCACAGCCACACGGTCATCAGATGCTGCAATTGATTCAAGAATGATACGCTCGATCTTTGCAAAAGACAGGTCAAGTTCAGATTTAATTTCTGGTCCGAAGTCTTGACCCAGTTGACTTTCGTCAAGCTGCAATTTAAAAAACGAAGTCTGCACAGGAAGGAGAGCAAGCATCAGTTTAGATGCAAGCGTCACACAACCCTTAGCTCCAACGCTTTGGTAAGGTGTCTTTAGCTGCTTCATGCCCATGGTGTATTCTTCATGACCACGAATCAAATATGGAAGTGTCAGTTCTGAGGCTTGACGTGCTTCTTCTAAAAATTGGGAACGATCGCTGGATAAATAATCATATCGTGTACGTGCTGACATTAGATGTTAAGTGAAGAAATTTTCATTAGGCGATCACCACTACGACCAAACGTGCCGCGTACGCCTCTACGCATAAGCTGGGTAGTAGAAGCACCACCAGTGCCACGATTTGCAAACCGAATTCCAGACACTCTAGGTTTAGATGCACGTGCTGCAAGAGATTGCTGGAATGATTGTTGCATCTCGGCCATGCGATCATCAGCAGCTTTACGGTCAGCATTCATCTGGTTAGTAAGCGTTGTCAACTGATTGGTAAAGGTAGTTGACAAACCAGTTATTGCATCATTCATACCTTTAAACTGGTCAGAGTAATCAGGAAACTCTATGCCTTGATATGGATCAATGGTTTCTGCAGCACCGCCAGGGCTACCAGGGGAACTGCCGGGACCGCCGCCGCTGCCACCTCCGCTATCGTCACCACCACCTCCGCCATCGTCAGGAGGAGCTGTCGATTGTGCAGCGGGACCATAAACATTAAAGGTGCCACCACTATAAGTAGAGCCGCCCCGATAACTAATAGTATCTACAAGAGTCATACCCTTACCAGGCTTAAAACTATAGCCTTCTGCAAGCTTAGTTTTACCAACGTTTTTTTTACTACCAATAAAAAGGTCAGGACGAGATTTAAGTCCAGCTCGAACTTGATCTAGTTGAGCACTATGACCACGACCACCGCCTTTCAAATCTTTATAAAGGCCGCCACTTTCAAAAATTTTTGTTCCTTTTGCCATCAGTTATCCTCCAAGTATTTAATGACCCACTCAACGACACTACGTTGACCAGATCGGTACATAATTTTTTGCATTGTATCGTCAGGTGTTGGGTTTGTGGGTGGGAAAGATTCCTCAAGTGCATGGACAAGACCCTGGGAGTTCATCCCAAGGACTTCAAGCATATTGGGGGAGGTCATTGTTGCTATGTTCAAAGAAAGCTGGAACTCGTGATGCCCGTGTAAAGGTAAGCTCAGGAGCTTTGCCCTCATACATCAGGCGATCACTAGAATCCAGCCAAAATTTTTTGTTCAGATATTTATCAGGGTTTGTTGCAGACAGTGGCTGCAGCACCCAGTTTATAGTTGCCTTCCTGAGACGATCAAGAGAAGGACTGATGTTATACCCCAGCTCAGAATGAACCAAACTATTGGCAGCCACATGAATTTGTTCATCTCTACTTATGTCTGCGGAAACTGTTCGCATTCCAGGGTCACCAACAGCGCGAAAGAGTGGTAGAAGAACGAAGAAAATTGCACGCTCAGCGACCATGGCCTTAGTGATTGTATGATCCGGATGCGCTGTCCAAGCATCACGGAGCCGTAACGCTTCGGCCTCAGCTTTTTCATCAACCCCGTGAGCATTGGCAATGTAACCAAGTGCGAGGTCATGCTTTTCTTCGTCTTTGACATTGGAGATAAGTAACTCGCGTGCCAGCGACGGTACTTCGGTAGCAAGAGCTTCATTGATAAACTCTCCCACAGGCAGTTCCATATGTCTTACTGCAAGGGCACGTTGCAATACTTCTTCGGCCCCCTCCTTCACTGTACCAGCAGTTGTTTGTACTGGTGTCCATGTTCTTTTTCGTTCGATTAGTTTTTGATACGGGTTCATTCTTGACAATCGCAGGTTTGTTCTTCATTTAGAATGTCTGCAAGGTACTGGTCAACGTCATCATCTAGTGCAGCGTATACATCTGACTTATCTTGAGTGTCTCCCATGACTTGTAGACTGTAGTAAAGGGAGGTCTGCGGAGAATCCAACCACTCTTCGATAAAGGCTTCGTCATATACAACGACATCACTCCAACTGTTGAAGCTATACCCGTGAAGAAGTCCCGTGCGGTCGAGCATTGTCATAATGCCGTCCGCGACTCGCTTATAATTTTTCCATCCTACTTCACTGGCGATTTCTACTTCGCCATATTCATATGTCTCGACACCAAAGGTGCCACTATCTCTGTCTACTGTACACCCGACAGGCGGAGCGATTTCTGGTGTGCAAGTATAACCATCCAGATCCTTGCTGCGATAACTGCAGGAGGCAGTGGGTGCGATAGCAAAGGCTCGAACCATATTATGAGACCTAGCCATTGCGGCGGCAGACTCAATACCAATGTGGAATTGATGCACCAGTTCATAGGCTGGTGTTCGTACCACTTCGCCTGCATTGTGCTGGTCCAAAGCGATACCGAACTGTTCATAAGTTACTCCGTACCGCCGTAGGAGATTTGCCAGTCCGAGCATTCCGAGTCCGACTTGTCTGTCTGTCTCAGGTGGGAGGTATTCTCCAGAATCGCCAACGCCAGTTTTAGCGTGGAGGGTACACAGCTCCGACATACCCTGAACGAAAGCTCCTGGAATCTCGTCGAACTCACAGGCACCGAGATTGCAATGTTGGAGCAGGCAGGTCCCGCGTGAGGGCAGGTATACCTCCAGGCAGACGTTTCCTCGTATCCGGTTTCCATCGTTGTCATACTTTACTTTGTTGAGCCAGACATCTCCAGCTTTGATTGATTGTAAAAGCTGTTCCTTGAACGTGCACGACCGCCACCAACCTTCAGTGATGTTGATGCACCGTTTGACCCATGGCAGCTCGTTGCGTGGTGTTGTAATAAACTCAAGAGCATCACCATGGCAAAGATCAAGGTGACAAACCACGGCACCATTTTTGTACACACCCCCGCGACGAAGGATTTCATTTAGTGTCGAGTAGATTTTAGCGAAGGAGACCGGTCCAGATGCAACCAAGCCTTTACCATTTTCTGTTCCTTTGGGTCGCAGTTCCGACAAGTGGACCGCGCAGCCTGCTCCGAAACGTAGAGCATGTGATACAAATCGCCAGCTTGCTTCGATTCCATCGGGACCCTCCATAGAGTCTTGGACAACAAACACCGTGCACGACACCGGCAGTCTGGACGTTGGATCATCCATCCAAGATTGGACACGTCCCGTGCGAGAAATAATTGAGGTGGTCATTCGATAATCAGGTCTTGCAAATAAGGTTCTTTGTAATTTGGTCCCTTCAGGACCTTGCCGTCAGGGCGGTAAATAGGTTTGCCATATTCGTCGAGCTTGGACATGTTTGATTCGTGGACCCGACGAAAGGCTTCGTCAAGATCCCACTCTTGTGATGCAGCGAATTGATAGCAAACATATACAAGGTCTGCTAGTTCTTTCAACTGCTCACAATCATCTTTCATGTGGTAAGCTTCATGAAACTCTGACCACTCTTCATCGATCAAAGATTTCTGTAGGCCGCGCTGGCCCCTCCCAGTCATCAAAGTATACGCTGAGCGGAACTGTTCGGCCATCGTCATCAGGCTGCGATGAATGTAGGAGTTCATTTTCAAGGTAGTGGATAGCTTTTTTAAGGTCGTCAACCTTTGTGTCAGGACTTTTGAAACCGGCTCTGCAAATGTATTTAATAGCATTACCGAGATGATAACTAAGTTGTTGGTCGCGGATGAAATCCCATACCTCTATGCTTCCTCGGGTGTAGTGAGCAGGGGACGGTTGGGCCATTGTTTAACTAGATTTGTAACAGTGTTTGATAAGCAGAAGTTCTGCTTTTGTAGTGCAAGGAAGAGTGTAATGATGTCTGCCTTGTCAGCTTCTGGCAGTAGATCCTCAAGCCGTCTCAGCTTGAAGCTCTGCTCCATCGTCAGCTCCATCACTGGCGGTGGCGGGAAGCCATGGTATGACTCGTTTGTTGATTGCGTCATAGTCAGTATGTGTAAGAATCTTTGCCAGCCTTGCGTTCATCAAAGCCACATCTTCATCCAATTCTTTGGACTTGAATGCTTTGACAACTGTGTCCCATGTGTATCCATCTTTGTCTAGCAAAGCGATGGCACGTTTCACACCAATACCTGGCACACCACCGTAACCATCTGTCTGGTCACCAGCAAGTGTTTGGATAAGATGCCAACGCATCCCCTCCTCTTCTGATACCTCAACAGTTTCGTCAAGGTTGTAAAGTTTGCCAGGGATTTGACGCATGTCTTTGTCTGGGCTGACAATAATGTTGCCAGGTTCAAACGTCGCGTAGATACCCATAGCATCGTCAGCTTCTAGCTCAGGAATCCTGACCACTGTGTAACGCTCACTCAGTTCTGAGATAACTCGCCTGTAGCCACAGGGCTTCTTTCTATTTCGGTGACCCTTGTAATCTGGGTAAATTTTTTTCCTAAAATTTTTAGAGTCACTAAAGAACAGGATCAATTCAGGGGTGTCCCACATGAAAGTGTTCTTGATGTTGCTCAATTCACGCTCGACACTGTTTAGTGCCCTGCTGAACGAGCTGACGACCACAATGACGTCGTCACCCCAATCAATCTCATCCTCTGCTGCAGCACAGCATTTGTAGACAATGAAGTCAGCGTCAATTAGCAGTTTCATTTTTTGGAGTGATACCAGGCAAAGAATTCGTCGCACTTGGCACGGCGACGTTCGTGCATGTAAGGGTAGAAACGAATCAAAAGTTCTCTCATCGTTTCACGAGCTGCTGTTTTCCAGCATCCAGTGGGTTTGTAGTGTTCCGGTCTTGAAGGAGATTTACTCAACCCAGCGAGGTTGCCAACACAGCCGATAGCTTCGTAAAAAGACCAAAGGACATCCATGTCAGTCATTTCGACTTTCATGTACCATTTGTCTGCTTTAGAGTTGTAAGACAGGCAACCTTCACCTTCAAAAATACCAATAGCCCAAGCAAAAGGATCAGTGAACGTCAGCCCAACTGTGTCCTTCTTTGGCTTCGGCTGCGATTGGTACTCTGAGATTGTAGTATCGTCCCGCATCTCCTGCAGTACGTTCAAGGCAAGCTGATAGGGAGTTTGCATAGTTTGGGTGGGTTTCAAATTGTAGTTCGTCGTGGATAAATGCAAGTTGGTTGCAAGGTATATCCAGTTCTTTTGTTGCTGTATCGTTCAGTACCATCCAGCGTTTTGCGATAACGCCAGCGCCTGACTGCAGTAAGTAGTTGAGTGCCTTGTGTTCACTCTGTACTTTGATAGGTCTACCGTCAATGGATTTGACGTAACCTTTTTTACTTGCAAGTTTTATAGCCGCAAGCAATTCTGCAAGGCCATCAATAGCAGAAACAAACGCCGCTCTGATTTCTTTGCCTTTGGATTTAGCACTTCTATCATTTAGGGAAGAGTCAAAGGAGAGACCAATTTTGGCGTCGCCTGCCCCGTAGAGGAAGGCATAAGTGATTGTTTTAACTTCGCGCCTGCTGATTCCAATTCTGTCTGCGTTGACTTGATGGATGTCTCCATTGAGGAGTACGTCCGCGTAGCGTCCCGCATCATATTTAGCGAGGTAATTTGCGAGCATCCGAAGCTCGATGCCGCTAAGATCGGCACCCACCATAACTTTGCCAGGCGATGCTTTGAAGAGTTGTCTACAGTCATGATCAGAAGGTACTTGACTTAGGTTTGGTCTACGATGTGCACAACGATGTGTATTAGTTGCAACTGAGCAGTGATGATGTACTCGACTAGCAGTCGTACATAGCTTGAGCCATGCGTTCACGCCTTGCGAGATCATCCCCAATTTCTTTGTAATAGTCAGACACTTGAGAAAGTCCTCTGCAATCGTAATCCCACTCGAAGCAACTTCCTTCAGTACAACTTCGTCGATTACTGCTTTGCCTGTTTCTGTTTTGAGTGTTGGTTCCCATCCGTAATGTTCTCCCAGGAACCATGCAATATGGTCCCGTGATGTGGGGTTAAGTTCAGTGATGCGGGTGAATGTAGCTCCGGCGATATACCCGTAGCGTTTGTTATTTCCCTTAGGAGTAAATTCCGGTCCTGGGACGTAAGCGTGCCCGTCGCGTAGTATTGCACAAGTTTCTTCAAGTTCTGCTCTGAGAGATGATGACAATTCCCATGCAGCGCGTTCATCAAAATACCATCCATGGAGTTCTTGTGTGGTAAGGATTTGTGCAACCTGGTGTTCTAATTGGACCCACTCAGGTATTTGTGGAAGTGGTCGCATAGTTTGCGAGTGACGTTGACATCTTGTACGCAATAATCTTGCATTTCTTGACTCCACTCTTGCCAGTCAGTGTCTTTACCAAAAGACCCTTTGTATTCACCCAGCCTATAGCCGTAAGACTCTAACGAGTGCCTACCGTATAGCTGTAGTGGCATCTGTTTGAACTTTCTTGTTTGATCGATGTTGAGCATGTCTGTGTGATACAGACGTGACAGCAACAACGTGTCTACAACCATGGCGGTTGGTGCGAACCACGAGTAAATCTTACGGAGACAAGGTATGTCATAGCCGATGACGTTGTGGCCCACAATGACGTCAGCATCTTCAAGCCTTTGGACCCCACGGGTGATCGGCTCAGCGTTACCTTCATCGTTGTAAGCAATCGTCTCACCAGTCTCCTGCTCGTGAATAACAAGGCAGTGGATCTTGGTAACATCATTCAGGAGACCGTTGCTTTCTAGATCGAATACTAGAGTGTTTCCAGACATAAGTCTTGTCAACAAATTGTGCACGTTTCACCATCTCTGGCGTGGGTGGGTTAGGACGTTTAAGATCAGAAATCTGGGATGTATTCAGGCTCCGTTGTTGATTCAGTTTCATTAAATTTACAGGTGGATAAATCGTAATCTAGTAAGCACGCGACGCCAGTTTCGCCAGAATATCGATTCTTAAGGACTCGCACTGTCGTAGCATCGTGTTTAGATCCACTCTGCTGATTTCGTTCGAGTGCAATAACGCTATCTGAGAGCTGAGCAATTGCAGCTGAGCCGCGTAGCTGGCCGAGAGTAACTCTTGCTCCTTCTTCATGGTTTTTATCCGATTGTGTTGTACGGCGGAGATGTGACACCAAGAACATGGCAATGCCAGTCCGTTCCACAAGACTGCGGAGACGGGTCATCGTGATGTCCAGCATCCGGCGCTCGTCACCATCTAGACCAGACAGAAGGATACTGAGGTGATCAAGAAACACGACACGAGTCTCAAGACCCGCTGCCATGTACTCGATACGGTTGTAAATGTGATCTGGATCATAACTCCCAAAACCGTCAAACAAATGAAGATTCCAGTTAGAAATAGTTTGATCAAAATACTCTGTCAGGTTTCGCTTGCTGTGTTCTCCGATATGTAGGGACTTTCCGACTGCTGATGACATGAGTCCGAGAGCAGTACGGCGGTTAGATTCTTCAAGTGCCAGGTAACCGACCCGTTCTCCTGAATTAAGAAGGTCAACTGCGAGTTGACGACAGAAGGAGGATTTTCCGATGCCACTCCCCGCAGTAATTGTTGTAAGCTCCCCAAACCTGATCCCGTGAAGCTTTGTTTGTAGTCCTTGAAAGGAGTAGTCATGGTCGGCTGGAGGTGAGGGGGTTGTGACAACTTCAAGCAAGTCTTTGGCGTCTACAATCCCATCAGGTGTGTATTGTTGATGGTTGTAATTGCATACAGCTCTTACAGCTTCTGCATCGCCAGCAGCTAAAGCCTCTGAGGCATCCTTGTAACCGTCTAGAAAGCCGATAAACACCTTTCCAGGTGGTAAGACACCTGCAGCATCTTTAGACGCCTGTACGCCCGCAGGATCGTTGTCGAAAAATAGAACGACTTTGTCGTAGTGTGCAATCCATTCGTAGTTGTGTTGGATTGCTTTTTTGGCCGCGGCTGCACCGTTAGGAATGCTGACCACGTCCCAGGGCTGTGCCTCGTAGCAGGCCATAGCATCCATTTCGCCTTCAGTAATCACAAGCTTTTTTTGTTTGCTTGTGGTCTTGTGGCGAAAGTTCTGCATACCGAACAAAGTTTTGACCTCACCTTCACAGCGAAAGTCTTTGTCCTTTGTTCTTACCTTAGCCCCAAGTAACTTTCCATCCACGTCATAATAATAATGGCGTAGAATTTGTCCATCCTTGTAGGTTTTGAACAGTTCTGACGTTTTTTCACTAATCTTTCGTGCAGCCAGCCTAGTAGCGGAACCTTTGAGTTCGACGTCTGACATTGTGTGATTGTGAATGGTTGGCGTGCCATCACCGTGCGTGCGGTGGTGACACTTGTGACAAAACGTGTGACCATCTGTGTAGATTGCGTTGGCGTCAGAGGAACCGCAATTAGGACAGGCAATGTGCCTAATAAACTCGTTCTCTACATGAGCCACGCTACTGGAATGTTGGTGAAAGAGCACCATAAAATGCCTAATCGCTCACAGTATTGGGCGTAAGTAGTTTTAGATTTTTTAGATATTGTGTTGTAAGGAGCTTGGAAGACCATGCGAAGGTCAAGGTCAGGGTTTTGTTCCTTGACTGCTTTGACCTTGCGCCTGTCTTTGCTGTCCCAGTACCCTTTACATTCCAGGTGCACCCCGTTGGGCAGGATGAAGTCTGGCTTGTAGATGTGGGCAATGGTGTAGTCAACCTTGACGGTTTCGTATTCATACTTGACGTCAAGGTCAACCAGCAGGTCAGCTACCTTTTCTTCTAGCCTTGACCTGAATGCCATCAGAAGTCTTCTTCGACTGCCTCCTCTTGCTGTTCAGTAATGATGTTGGGATCACTTTGTTTGAAACCTTTAGTGGTTCCGAACATTGCAGTGACATCCTCGTCTTCCATGTCACCGACATCAGTGCCTGCAGCGGCGGAGACAGAGACAATCTGTACTCCCAACAGCTTGAGGCTAGTGCCGTAGGTGACGCCATCCTTCAGGATGTAAGGCTTCTGGTAGAAGGCAAGCTTGACCTTGCTACCGCTGTACACAGGAACGTTCTCGTCAGTGATAGGAGTTCCTTCAGTGTCTACGATGACAGGTTTGTTGTCATCCTTCCAAGTAAACTTGACTTTGTACTTACCCTCTGCAACTTCTTCCCAAGGCTCAGGCTTGAGTGTTGCACGCTTAGGATTCTTGAGTTTAGACTCAGCCCATTTCAGGCTGCCGGGTCGGTCAGAGTCAAGCTTGTCAGCCATATCCTGATCGACAATAGCCATCAGGGTAAAGCCAAACTTACTAGGTTTCAGTACAGCTTGATACCCTTCGAGCACGACAGGCTCTTCAGTCTTAAAAATGGTACGTGCCATTAACAAAAAAAGTAGGTGGAATTGATAACGGTTGACGGTTCTAAGTCGCCAATGATTGGAGGCTCTGTCTCTGCACCGATGTGGTGTGCAAAGGTTGTGAGGTAGTCATGCTCCGCAAATAGGTGCATGTATGTCTCACGAACAATGGCTGAAAGAATACCCATGTCAGTAGCACGACATAGAACCGAGTCGTGTATGAGGGAAATCGGTGCGTTGAAGCGGAGTGCAGATAGACACAAGAGACTTGCATCGAGACTGTGTATTAGATTCGGAGCAGTAGCGTTTTTGTGATGTGCTTTGTCTACCTTGCTGGTTTCACCAGTTGCAGCTTTGACAATACATCTACCCAACAATTGAAGTTCAATGCGTTGAGTTTGTGATTTCATAAGACGTTGCGTTACAACAAACCCTGATGGTGTGACCCATTGGATTTCTTGTTCACCACGATCAATGGCAGCAGCTACTTCCTTTTCTATCCACTTCATCACCTGCATAGGACCAGGTACAATCCTGTCCATCGCATCTCTGACAGCTTTGACTGTCTCTGTTAATTGTTCCTTGTCAATGTCTACACCTTTCTCTTTCAGTGCATCACGAATGTATGACCTGTTAGAAAAGGGTTTAGCATTGTAAGGAATTGTCATAACTGTTCGCTTAGTAACTTTACGATCCATGAAAGGTTGTACGCTTTCTGGTACGTTCGGTCTAGCTGTGTCAGCTATAACTTTGTATGCGTCCATGGGATGATCCCCTGGTACGACGTTGACTAACTTTGCGGTTGACTCATCACGGGCAAGGCCTGATAAGATTTGTAAACCACTACAGGTAGCGTCTGTTGCAACCATTAAGTTTGTATGCTGACGGTTGCATGTGATGACACATTCGTGGTACTCCTCGCAAGCTGCAAGGAACTGCCACGGTTCGTCAGCTCCCTCCCAGTCGGGTAGGTTCCCGATGGGATCAGTTGCTACACGTTTGATCAGATCTTGGTTGTTGTCTACCCAGATCTGTCTGTCTTGCATTGTGTCTTTATCTAGCCCGTAAGTCGTAGCGACTTGAAAAGCTAGCCAATGCACAGCATCTGGTGTGACAAATGCTGACTCATGAAACTTGAGTAGGGACTTTCCAAAATCTGTGTCTTGTGGAGTAAGGAATGCAGGTATCGGGTAGACCCTCGATCTGTAGTCAAATGACCACGGAATGTAGAACTTACCTTTATCCTTGAACACCTTGACAGCGTTCATTGTCATCCGTGTCCTGCAAGACTTTTGGAATGCTTGTGCGTTGATGTTCATCACCTCAGCCGCACGCCGCCTGTAGTCCTTCCGAGAGTCGTAGTTCTCAGCGATGTCTACAGGCTTGGGTGGCAGGGGTATGTCAACTACAGGGATAAACTTTCCAACCTGTCTGCCCTTAGCCATGAGCGTCTCAGCGACGTCAACAACAAAGGGATTCAGGGTGTATGCAACCTTCTGAATCTTGTTCAAAAAGTTGATTGGTGTTTCCCCCTGTATACATGTGGGATTGCCCCGGCGCACCATGTCATAGCCCTTCATAACCTCATTCAAGATGTATCCACCTTGAGTCTCATTAGACCAATCATTTGGTTCAATGAGCATGGGCCAAGCAATCGGACTGAATAGTTCAGCCGTCGCCATGACCCGGTCTTTGATGGCTATGAACTCAGGAGTCGGAACGACATAGTTGTGCCGTTTGTTGCCCTCCTGCCGCATCTCGGTAGCAAACCATTGACTTGCATTGCAAATACAATCAAGCAACCATCCACCTAACCTGATGCGGTTTGCACGTCCCCACGTTTTCCAATGATCGACATCACACCGATTCATCAGTGTCCGTATGACAACCACCTTTTGATGAGTGCCAATGGACTTGTGCCAGTAGTTCTCCTTCAGGCTATGAAGTAACCCTGGCACGTTTGTTTCGTAGTACCTCATCATGCACTCGTTTTCGATTGCCTGACCGATTGCGTCTGTGACGCTTGATACAGAGTTGGCTTTCGGTTTAGTGCTAAAGACTTTGTCGAACGTGACCTTGCAAGCAATAGCCGCTGCAGCTTCAGGTTCTAGTGTCTGGAGATACTCATGAATCTCTTTAAAGTTCTCGCCCGCACGACCGTTGGTTATGCGTTGACGAGTTGACTTAATACGACCCACCACATGAGGGAGAAGCTCACCAATAGAAGCCACCCCGTAGACTGAAGAACTTGCATAACTCTTTTCCTCAAGTTTGCTTGTGTTTGATCGTAGATGTTCAAGACCTTGTCTGATTTGTTGTCGTTCAAGGGCAATCTGCTGGTCAATTTCAAACGGTGTTGGCATCCTCAGGTAAATACTTGACTGAGTTCATGTCATCGATTTGATCGTGCATCAACTCAATGATTTCTTCTTTGTGCGGATGTTTATCTAACTCAATGATGAGCTTTGCAAACTGCAAATCAGTCATCATCATTGGTATCCTCCAATAAAAGCTCTGGGTGCACGTAGTACAACGCTTCTTCAGCGCAAACTATTAGTTCGTGCGTTTTGTAATTCATGTATTGACGAATCTTGTTTTCAGCGTATGACATGCGTTTGTACACATGTTCAGTTACTTTGCTGTTTTCAAGATTCCTAGCGCGGATGACACAGGCTACGTCCGTGGGAAGCTCCCAGCCAGCTACCTTCCACTCCATCACGTCTTCGTAATAGAGTGGTTGGAACCTATCGGCTGGGATGTCCGCGTACTTCTTCCATTTATTTGGGAAATACTTACTCATCGATTAACCGTACGTCTAAGAGTTCTGATTGTTTGTCATTGGACAGTTCGAGGGCATACCAAGCGGCGTCCTCAGCACTGGCGGCGAGAATGTAAATGTTCTCGTCACTTAGACAGACTTCATACCCCTTCAGTCGGCTTCCGAGTAGCTCGTCTAGCCCGTCGTGGTCTAGGCTTTGGGGCTTGTCCGGTGTAGGATTCCCGTTCTGCCAAGTCCTTATAAATGGAGTGCCACTTGTGCTTTTCGTCGAAGTAATACAACCAACAATGGATTGCATTACGGATGAAAAAGTCTTCATCCAACGCTTTCGCTTTCCCATTTTTAGTCAAATGACCCCCATTTGAATTGGACATGTGGAATTTGAACTACACGTGAGTGTGAAAAAAGTCTGTTGAGTTGTCGAGGTTCTGCGGAGTTGGGGCTATGCCCCTCCCGCACTTACAAGATAGTGAGTGGCTACCGTGGTGCCACGAATCAGTTGTAGAAGTGGCACAATACAAAACTTATTTCGTTGGTTTTGTGCTCTTCAGTTTGTCTACAGAATGTAGGGCTTGACACAAAAAAAGACCCCCGTCTTTCGACGAGGGCCACTGCACCCACTGTGGTATGCTAGCGAGTTACAAAGCAAATGCCTCAACTCGTTCTGCAATTGGATCAAGCAATGGGTCACTGCAACCCATGCCATTTTCATTTGGTACGTGGTTTCTAATGTATTTATCAACACTCTTATAACCTAACTCTTCTCTTTCTTCTTTTGGTTTGTGCCACAACTTGTGACCATGTTCTAACTCAAGCTTTTCATTTTTTTCAAGCTGTGCTTTTTCTTCCTCCGTGTACTCGTCATCTAGCTTGTCAATTGCAATGCTCTCATCACAGAACATGTATTTGACGCCATAAGCAAACAACAATTGGTACATGTCTTGTTCTTTGCGTTTAACTTCTTTTGCTACACGTCGCAGCATAAAAACGTCTTGCTCTTCAAGTTGGATGGTGACTTTTTTAATGGACATGATCAGATGATAGTTTTGGTGTTAGAAGTAGGGTCGTCGTCGTGTGCCTCAGGGCCAAAGCCCTCAGCAGCTATACGTTTCTTTGGCCGCGGCAACAGTGTAGCCCCTGCGTCCTTGGGTTTGAATGAGTCAAACCACTCACGTATAGCCTCACCAGTAGGTGTGCTCCTGGGCCAAGCAATGAACTTGAGAGCAGCTTTGACATCAGCGAAGATGCGGCTGGTGTTTGGTTTCCAGATCGTGTAGGTCACAGGTGGACCCTCACGATTGCGTCTGCGTTCGATGTACAGACCACCTGCGGTAAAGTAGTCAGGTTTCATCAACACACCTTATGTGTTTAATGTGTTGATCTACCCACTCCAATGCCTCGTCTTGCTGCCAATCAAACCAGCAATCATTGATGATTGTGGTCAGGACTTCTTGCATGTCTTGGCACTGTTCTAGCTTCGTCTTCAACTCTTCGGAAACAATCATAGAAACTCCGTTCAAGGGTGGTTAGTTTGATGGATGGATCTGTGAGTGCCAGGCGTGCACGTTGTTTAGCTTTCGCTATGTACGTCCCTGGGTTGCTGTACCATTGGTTGACACGGTCGTTACTCAAGCTGTTGTACAGTAGTTATCTGTACTTTAACTAGAGTTCTAGGTATTTCTACCATTGCCAACGTAATGGCGTGGTTTGCTGACATAGCTGTGACCGTGACGTGTCCTGTTGATCCACGTCCTGTGGTGCGGGCTTTGCCTGCATACTTGACAAACCATTTGTGGTAGTTCATAGCGTGTCGGGCTCCATGATAATTTTCCAAAGTTGTTCTTTGTCAAATCCTGTATTCCAAGACACGACGTGGAACAAACCTTGAGTCTGATCTTCACTTAAGTTAGACAAACAATCGAAACCAAGATCTGCGATGTCTTCGTTAATTAACTGGACATCATGTAAGTTCTTGAGTTCTTTGTCTGCTCTGATTAAATGTTCCAATGCAACACCCATCAACCAATGTTGTGCTGTCGCGTATTTGACATTGTTTGGTTGGTCCTTGAGTAGTTCGTTCATTCAAACCTCGCACGATTAGTGAACTTGTTCTCTGTACACATGCAGTACCACTTGGCAGCTACGTAGATCTCCGTGGGAGCGTAATTCTTTGGACGGAAAATGATCTCTGTGTCCGTGATTTTGAGGTTGCCAAACTCACCACGTACAAGACTCTCATCTTCTTGTTCCCACATCCAACCAAACTGGTCCTTGAGTTGGTCCCGTTGTCGGTTGATGAACGTGGTCTCATTGTCAAACTGAGATTCAGTCTGATACATGCTGCGGTCTCGTGTCACAGTCTTGCGAACGAATGACCGTAGGTCTTTGATCTTGGGGTTGTGGACGCGTTGCTTGAAGATGATAGCCATCAGTCGATCATTGAAGGTTTGAGACGCTCACCGTGGATAGTGACCACACTGAAGCCTAGTGATTCGATCTTTGCAATGTCATGTGGACGTAGTGTTTTGCTACATGTGAGTCCCTGGAATGTTTCAGCTTGGTCATTGACTGGGTACGCCAAAGGTCTGCCGTACACCTGTTTGACCTCGTAGACA
>Ga0208162_1000955_pt1 | contig 15676 bp, 16 predicted proteins | sample CB_VirMetaG_4_FD_184539 | JGI IMG/M metagenome (GOLD analysis project Ga0208162, IMG submission 184539) | Freshwater to marine saline gradient viral communities from Chesapeake Bay - CB_1508_1M Viral MetaG (SPAdes) (version 4) | ecosystem: Environmental > Aquatic > Marine > Coastal | place: USA... | reverse complement strand
ATTTAAGAGATGATTATTTTGAAAAATATACAAAGAATTATAATTTAGTAGACTTTATACGTTTAATAAAGTTTTTTGATAATTCATTGTTTAAAATGATTAAAGATTTTGTACCTGCACGTACAAGTCTTGCCTCTGGTATTGTTGTAAAACAACATTTACTAGAAAGAAATAAATACCCACAACCACAAATGTCTTATGAAAATAAGATTTATACTGGTTCAATTGATATGGTTGAAGTATCTGGTGGTGCAGCAGGTGTATTTAATGAATTTAATGGATTAGATAATAGATTTGGTATAACACAAAGTTGGAATGAAACAGTTGAATATTTATCTGGCTCAATTACAACATTACATGACTCACAAGATGAATTTTACAATGGTGAGTTTAGTGGTTCTAATTTAGTTGTTACAACACAATCTTTAGCTCAAGAGTATGCTTTAGATTTTCAAGGGTTTGAATATACTCCTGTACTATATTCTAATGCTAGTAAATATTATGACGTAGCATCTACTTCTGAATTTTCTGAACAACAATTTTTAGATGGTAGAACTATCCCTAACCCTGGGGAAATACTTATTTTATCCCCTTATACTATTATTGTAGGAGATAAAGGATCAGGAAATACCATTACAAAATACTCAGATACTTTTATTAAAATAAATAAAGTTGATTGCAATGGAAAAGATAATGAAGTCCCATTAAAACAAGCTACTCAACTTTTAATTAAGTATCCAACGGATAGTACCTATACAACATATAAAGTTGAAATACCTTCTGAATTTCCTAATTATTATTTATACAAAGTTAAAAGAGGAGGAGTTGCAAATAGTGGACCATTTGATATTGACTCTGAAATTAAAAACTATAATATATCAGCTTCTATAACAAACCCATTTTCTCTTTCAATTCCTACTGACCCACCTTATAATCTACTACCTACATCTAGTATTGACTTATTAAATTATTACACATCATCTACAGGATATACAACATTTAAAAATACTCCAAATATTCCTTTAATTGTTACATCTAGTATTACTCTTACTAATGCAGGCTCCCCAACTACAATTTTACTAACTTATTCTACTTCGGATTATGTAGATATTATTGCAGCAAGTAATTTTGAAAGCCTCCCAACTGGAACATCTACATTTACTATTTCAGGCTCATTTACACCATTAAATAGTAATTCTAATGTTTTAAGTTTAATTTCTATTCCCTCTACCACTTTAACTATAGAAAATGTTGAATATTTAATAACACAAAGTACAGCTCCACAATATGAAGATGTATGTGATAGTCTTATAATTGAACCATATATCACTTTACCAAATTATTTCTATACAGATTTTAACCCATTAATTAATAATTTTGTTGAACCACGTATAGGAACCTTATATCAAGATATTGATTATTCTGCAGGAGTAACTGAACCTGTTAATTTTGATTTAATAATCAGTGAAAGTGCTGTTAAAGCTGCAGTACAAGATTCAAACTATACCTTAAGAAGAAGTGTAATACCACGTTACGAAGGTTCAAAATCTACCTCCCAAGGTTTAAATGTGTGGACATCTGGAGATAGTGGAACTTATGGTAAATCACCTACTTTAGAAAGTTTAAAAACTGTTATAGCATACGTAGATTGGATGGGTGGATGGCCACCTGAACGAATGAATGCTACAACAGCTCATGTTTTATATTTAATTGATGCTGATGGTAATATTGGTGTACCTAATACATCAGAAAATTCCTTACCAAATATTCAAGGTGCTTTTCAAACAGGTGAAAGATTTAGAATCTCTTCCAGAACTGTAGGTTCAGGTGAAGCAGATCAATTTAGAACGGTAATTAGAGGTGGTTCAAGAATTGAACCTATTTTAACCACACAAAGTGGTAGTAACCCAGGAGCTAAATATGTTAATTCTTTTAATTTAGAAGATATTAAAACAACAGTTGGAAGTGCCACTAATAATAAACAAAATAATGGTAGTATAGGTGCTCAATCAATATATGGTTTAAATCAAAGAATGATTTTAAATTCTGCCCCATTTAATAATTCTCTTATATCTAGTGGAACATACAATTCACAACCTTATAATTATTATGTTGTACCTTTAGAAACAATCGAAGAAGCACTTTCTTATACATTTAATATTACTATCAACTTCAGATCTAGAAGAGGTACTGCTAATGTTCTTTTTGGTGGAAGAAAAGCTCCAAAAGTTGAATATCAAGTAGGGTTAATTTGTAAATTAGATAATGACACTATAGGAGTGCAACAACAAGTATTTACTTTTAATGAAATAACAGGTGATTTTGGAGCTTTTAAAACAGATAATAGTTCTATGTCTGCTACTTTTGAAATACCTGCTAGTTCACTTGTTCAAAATAAACAAATTTCAATCGAATACCAAATAGATAATATAATATTATCAACATACAATAATGAAGGAATTCAAATAAAAAATGGTGGTTATGCAATCATTCAAACTCCAATACCAACTTCCCCTATTACTATAGGTAATAATGCTATATGGGGGTATTATGATAAAACAAATTATCCTTATGTAATAACTTCTTCAAATGAAGTTTCTGAATCGTTAGGAGCACTTTATGGAGACCCTAATGTTAAACAAAAAGATGTACCCAACTCAGGGTTTAACCCAATTGCATTACCATGGTCTATAAAATATGGAGATGAATTTAGATTTGAAGGAGATGAAAGATTTACCTATATGGTAGGAGAAGTATATGGTCCAAATGAAGGATCAGGTTCAAGATTATCCCCCACAGGTTCAATTGAAGTTCATTTTGATAAAAATTTACCTGTAGATGCAGATTTATCTAGTTTTAACCTTGACCATTTTCTTATTAGAAGATATGTAGATGATCCTTCACAAATTATATTTGAAGGAGAAAAACCTTTAAATTCTCAAGGACCATACATTTTAACTCCTGAATTTTCTACTAAAGAGTTAAATGTGAATATAGATGATGTTGTTACAAATCTTAAAGAAAGAGGATTAATAACTGGTGAGGAAGGAACATAAACATAAATAAAATTTGGAGAACACAATATTTATTAACATATTGCAATAATAATTAAAATACAAAATGGGATATTTAAATAACCAAGTCGTAACAGTTGACGCTATATTAACTAAAAAAGGTAGAGAACTATTAGCTAAAAATGATGGTTCTTTTCAAATAACACAATTTGCATTAGCAGATGATGAAATAGATTATACTCTATATAACCCAACACACCCTTCAGGATCAACATTTTATGGAGAAGCAATAGAAAATATGCCTTTACTTGAGGCATTTCCTATTGAAACCCAAATTATGAAATATAAATTAGCTACTTTGCCTCGTGGAACAGCTAAATTACCTGTACTTGATTTAGGTTATTCTGCTATAACATTAAAACAAGGTGCTTCACTTGCAATTACACCTCAAACATTAAATTTCTTAGGAAATGCTACTGCATTTGAAACTAGTGGATACTCAGCTACAATTTCAGATGTTAGATTAATGTCTACGTTTGATGGAATTGGTATTAATACAGATGCTGCTGCAGCTGCAAATCAACCTGATAATCAAATAACTTTAGGAACTAATGTTTCAAGAACAGTAATTGGTTCACAATTTAATTTACGAGCAACAACTGTAAATACTTTATTTGGAACTCAAACTTCACTTTCTGCTACTATTACATTTGTAGGAATAGATAGTGGTGCAAGATTAACCATCCCAGTAACTATAAACAAAACTATTATATAAAAATATAACGAATGTCATTTAAAAGATTAGACCCAGAAGATTTTGTAGTAAGTAGTGATTCAATTACTTCTACACTTTGGTCAACAGATGCCCCTACATTAACCGAATTTTATACATCCTCAGTTCAAGAAGGAGGGTCTTCAGGAGACTTTTATCTATCTATTTACAATACTTCTTCTGCATTATCTACTGCAAAAACCCAATTTGAAATAGCATATGCTGATTCTTTAGGTAGTGGTAGTATATTTTACAATTCAATTGTACCTAATGTTTCACCTACAAAAACTGTTTATGGGCAATATCGAGCTTTAATTTTAGAAGATGAAAATGCTAATTTTACTTTTGGAAGAACTGGACAAGGTACTAATTCAATAACTAAAAATAATTTTTGGGTATTATCTATAGATAGAGCAAGATATAAAGAAAATTTATTCCCTGGATCACTAAATTTAACCCTCTCAGGATCAAATGGAGTAATTACTTTAACAGATGACTCAAAAGATAACCCAGTTAATACTTTTATTGGATCTTCTAGAGTATACCAATTAATTTCAGGATCTAATGGTACAGCAGGAAATTTAGCTAATAGTGGATACGTTTCAAATTCGGGTTCTTACGGGTTAGTATTCCCAGATTTAGGTACTATTTTAATAAATCCTGATGCTGTATCACAATCAATTCATGTAGAAGCAAGTAGATCAAACAATAGTGATGGTTTAAATAATAGAACTTTATTTAATGCTTTAAATTTAGGTGGTGGATTTAGTTTAAATTCTGAAGAAACTATTACATCTGATTACATATTTGTTAGAGCAAGAAATAGTGAATTTAACTACTCCGAAAACCCCTCATTCATATCAGGATCAACTGGAGAAGTAATATATGATGAATTTATTAACCACCCTCAAGTATATGCAACTACTGTAGGAATGTATAATGATAGCAATGAGTTATTAGCTGTAGCTAAATTATCAAGACCATTATTAAAAGACTTTACTAAAGAATCTTTAGTTAGGGTCAAACTAGATTTTTAGGATGAATGAGTGTTTACAAACCCTTTATAACTTCAGACGTTGTTGTCTCTCCTTTTGAGGTAAACAAATCCTTTACATTTAAAGGTACTGCCTCTTTTTCTCAACCTAATGTTAGTATAGATAGATTTATAGGACAAAATATAAATTCTACTTTATGGGTTTCTGGATCAAATCCAACAGGATTAATTTCTACACAAAATAAAGAATTAGTATATCGTTCTATTAGGGAATTATACTATACTAATTACCTTAAATCTCCTTCTGGTTCTATTGCTTCAACAGCCTCTTTTGAACCTACAGAATATGTTCCCGATTTAGCAACTGCTATTGAATTAGATAATGCTGAAATAAGTGTGATAAGATATCCTTCTTCAAGATATAATGTGGTATTTGGGGAAAGAGATACTACTAATTATTATAATTATTTATCAAGTACTTTAACCCAAAACAGACTATTCCCTACAGAATCGAATAGTAATATTGGGGTGATATCAATTCCTTCTAATTTATTTGGAGAATATCTAAAACCATCTACTTTTACCTTAGAATGTACTTATGGTACTATAACAGATGATTCAAATGGAAATTTATTATTAAGTAGCTCTACTTATTTTACTTCAAGTTACCATGTAGGAAATATAATTTATGAACATGGTATAGCTGTTATAAATGAAAAAACCCTTAGAGATTTAGGAGGTTATGGTTTTGTATCTTATGGTATTCCAAACCCACCTGAACCTGTTGGTATATATGGTGGGTTATTTGGAACCTTATTTGAAACAGATAATATTACTTGCTCATTTGAAAGTACAGTAACAATATATGAATCACAATATAAATGCACGTTACGCCAAAACGAATTTAATTTTTCCCAAAACCCTACAATTATATCAGGTAGTTCTTTAGATAGTACTTTATACGATTTTGCTACAGGTTCATATTTTACACCATATGTAACCACAGTAGGAATGTATAATAACGCTAAAGAGTTAGTTGCAGTGGCGAAATTAGCACAACCACTCCCAATATCTCAAGTTACAGACACATCAATACTTGTTAACTTAGACTTATAAAATCATGAACTGGACATACAATAAAAATGAAATTGAGGATCTTTCTCACTTTCCAGAAAACACTTACGGATTTATTTATAAAATAACTCATGTACCAACCAATAAATCTTATATTGGTAAAAAAGTATTATTTCACAATCGTAAAGTTAAACTAACTAAAAAAGATTTAGCTTTATATGAAGGAGTAATAGGTAGAAAACCTGCCTATAAAATTGCTACTAAAGAATCAGATTGGAAAAAATACTGGGGTTCAAACAAACCTTTATTAGAATTATTAAAATCAGAACCCAAAGAAAATTTTACTAAAGAAATATTAAGATTTGCTCCAACTAAAAAACTATTAACCTATTATGAAACCCAAGTTTTATTTGTGTATAGAGTAATAGAAGAACCTGAAATGTATTATAATGACAATATATTAGGTAAATTTTTTAGAAGAGATTTTGAGTAGCTAAATAGGTTTCATACATTATAAGTATGATAAATGAACTACTAGTTAATCTAGTAAACAAAGTTTTAGGTAAAGGAAAACGTACTGCAAGAGGTAATCAAGCGTATAATTGTCCTTTTTGTCATCATCATAAACCTAAACTAGAGATTAATTTTACTGAAAATAAAAAAGGAATTAATCTTTGGCAATGTTGGGTATGTGGTAAGAAAGGTAAAACTATAAAAACCCTATTTAAACAATTAAAAGTATCTTCCCAATACTTCCAGGAATTAGGTAAATTAGTTAAAAATGTTTATAATGATAAAGAAGTTATAGTTGAAGAAAAAGTATTAGAATTGCCTAAAGAACTTAAAAAATTTTCAAATAACAAAGATATTATTGCTAAACATGCTTATGCTTATTTAAAAAGAAGAAATATAACAGTACAAGATATTTGTAAATATAATATAGGATATTGTGATTATGGACGATATTCAAATATGGTTATTATACCTTCATATGACAACAACGGTAAATTAAATTATTTTACCGCGAGATCATTTGAAAAAGATCCTTACATAAAATACCGTAATCCTGATGCTTCTCGCGATATTATACCGTTTGAGTTGTTTATTAATTGGGATTTACCTATTATATTATGTGAAGGACCATTTGATGCAATGGCTATAAAACGTAATGCTATACCATTATTTGGTAAAAATATACAACCTAGTTTAATGAAAAAACTAGTTGAGTCTAAAGTTGAAAAAATATATATTGCTTTAGACGATGATGCAATGAGTCAAGCTTTAAAGTTCTGTGAACAACTTTTAAACGTTGGGAAAGAAGTTTATCTTGTTGAATTGCAAGGGAAAGACCCAAGTGAGTTAGGTTTTGAAAAATTCACTAAACTAATACAAACAGTTACTCCATTAACTCAATATTCACTTATGGAGAAAAAATTATCTCTAATATGAAAAAGAGAAACATTAAAAAATCTTACAATCGAATTTTAGAAATTTCAGAAGACGCTCAACAGATAACCTTACCAGACTCTAGGTATTATCGTAGAAATGGTAAATATTATCCTTCTGTAACATATGTTTTAAGCCATTACCCAAAAGGTAAATTTTTTGAAGATTGGCTTAAAAAAGTAGGATATAGTGCTGACTATATTGTTAAAAAAGCAGGTGAAGAAGGTACAGCAACACACGAAATGATTGAAGCTTATTTAAATGGTGAGGAATTAAACTTTTTAGATAAAAATGGACGTCCACAATATCATCCTGATGTGTGGCAAATGTTTTTAAGATTTGTTGAATGGTGGGAAGAATATAACCCTACACTTATAGAAACCGAAGTACATTTATTTTCAGATGAATTAAAAGTAGCAGGTACTTGTGATATGGTTTGTGAAATAGATGGTGAACTATGGATTATAGATTTTAAAACATCTAATAATTTACAAACAACTTATGATCTACAAACAGCAGTTTATGGTCAAATGTATAAAGAATGCTATGGAAAAGAAGCCAATCGTTATGGTATTTTATGGTTAAAATCTAATAAAAGAAAATTCGCAAAAGATAAAATGCAAGGTAAAGGATGGGAAATGTATGAATCAAAACGCACACAAGAAGAAAATTTAGATATATTTAAAACTGTAAAAAAGTTATTTGATTTAGAAAATCCAACCCATTCTCCAAAATTTACTGAATTTAAAACAACAGCTAAGAGGAACTTGTAATATGTATAAGTATGATAAGTCTTGTTCAATTGCTAAAAGAATCCCAAAACACCCCTAAAGCTATATTCATGGCTGGGCCTGCAGGATCAGGTAAAACATATACATTAAACCAATTAGGTCTTCAAGATTTTGAAGTAATTAATGTAGATGATGTATATGAAAAACTACTTAAAGATACTTTAGGTAAAGAAGATTTTGCTTCTATGTCACCTGAGGAATTATCAACAGCAGGTAAATTAATGGGTAAAGCTAGAGTTACTACTAGAGAAAAAGAAGCATCAGCTTTAGAAAATTTAAAAAATATAGTAATTGATGGTACAGGTGCTGCCTCAAGACCACTACTTAAGAAAAAACAACAAATAGAAGATTTAGGATATGATACATTTATGATTTTAATTTATGTATCTCCTATGGTATCTTTAAAACGAAATGCTGAAAGAGGCAGAAGTTTACCCACATCTGCTGTTTTAAGTAGTTGGGGTGGTGTAATGAAAAATATAGACTTGTATAAACAAGAGTTTGGTAACAACATTGTTCTAATAAATAATGATCCTGAAGATGCTGATAAATCTTTTGATCCTAGCTCTATTATAAAGTTATTTCCTCAGCCAAAAGGTAAACCTAAAACCCCAGAGGAAATGGCTAAATCAAAGGCTAAAAAAGAACAATTAAACCAAGATATAAAAGCACTTTTAGATATAGAACGTGAATTTGATACACTAGATGTAGCAAAACAAAAAATTAATGGATTCGTTAACTAGGTCACTTATTAAACCTTTTTTACCTGAAAGTATAGATGGTAAAGAAGTTACAGCAGTATTTGGAGGTGGTTTTAAACCCCCTACAGCTGGGCATCTTTCAGTAATTCAAAAAGCATTACAAGATCATCCTGAAATAGATAATGTTGTAATTTATGTTGGTGGTAAAGTAAGAGATGGTATTACACAAGATCAATCATTTAAGATTTGGGATGAACACTATAAAACATTAATAGATAGACCTGTTAGAATAGAAAAATCTGTAGCACCTATAAAAGATATTTACAGATATGCTAAAGATAATTCTGAAGATATTACTTACTTTATTTTAGGAGCAAGACAAGGACGTGAAGATGATTTACAAGATATAGTAAATAGATCAAAATCTATAAGCAAATATCCAAATCTACAATTAAAAACCATATCAACCCCAGATGGTGGAATGAGTGGCACAAATGCTAGAAATGCATTAATGTCAAATGATAAAGAAGCATTTAAATTTTTTGTACCTAGTAATATAGATTATAATGAAGTTTGGAATATATTAACTTCACAACCTATAAACGAAGGTGATCCTAAAGTTGGAACAGGTAAAAAACCAAAAGGATCTGGTAGACGTTTATACACAGATGAAAATCCTAAAGATACTGTAAAAGTTAAATTTTCTACAAAACAAGATATAATTGATACATTAAATAAAGCATCATTTAAATCAAAATCACATGCTCGCCAATCACAAGTAATTAATTTAATTCATCAAAGAGTAAGAGCAGCTTATAATAGGGCAAAAGATCCTGATGTTAAAAGAAGGTTAAAATCTGCTTTAGATTATGCTGAACAGAGAAAAGAAGCATCTAAGAAAAAAACTGAACGTTTAAAAAAACAAAAAACTAATGAAGCTATAGATACTAATTTTGATAAAGTTAAATTTTACCATGATTACTATACTAATGTTTCCCCATCTACTTTTGAAATTGTTTTAGAGGAAAACGATATAAGAATAAGTAATATTGTAGAACCTTATCCCTCTAATTTTGGTCCTGAAAATGTAAGACAAATTCCTGTAAATCAAAATTTAGAAGAAAATATTGACCCTAAATCACAATCTAAACATAAAGGTAAATCATCTCCATTTGGTTCTGCATATGAAAAAGTTGATGAAACTGGTCTTAAAATAGCAAAGAAGAATATGGATGACTATAAAAGATCAAATAACCCTTCAGGTAAAAAACCCAAAGATCCATTTGGACTAAACCAGTTTGCAAGAGAAATAATGCAAGAGGAAGAGTTAAGTTATGATACTTTTGACTACCCTAAACATATAAAATCATTAACTACATTTATGCTTGATAAAGGAATGAAATTAAAACCTTTACCAACTGTAAAATTTATAAATGATGATGTTGAAAATGCTGAAAACTTTTTTGGTAAAACAGCATATTATGATCCAAACAATCATAGGATAGTATTATATACTTTAAATAGACATCCAAAAGATGTTATGCGTTCATTTGCTCATGAAATGATACATCATATGCAAAATCATGAAGGTAAGTTAGAAACTATACATACCCAAAATACAAATGAAGAGGGTGATTTACCTGAAATTGAAAGAGAAGCATATGAAAAAGGCAATATGACTTTTAGAAGTTGGACAGATACAATAACTGAAGGTGTATTAAAAGAAAACACTGATGAAGATTTTCGTTCTTATAAAAGCATATTTGCACCTGGAATCACTATTACAGTAGTTTTTAAAGAATATGAAAAATATAATGAATTAGAACCTTTATTTAAAGAATATGGGTACGGTTTTTATTCACCTAAAACTAAAACTATAATAATAGATGGAGAAGTTTTTATTAACTCTGATTTAACTTTTAATGATTTAAAGTTTGTTGAAGCCCATGAAATTTCCCACTTAATAATGAACCACTCAGCCCCTCGTTCAGATAAAGATGAACTAGAAGCAGATTTAGGAGCTTACATTTTGTTAAAAAGTCAAAACTTACCTGTGGATAATGTAAAAAAGCAATTTAAATTTAGACATGGAATAGAATTTGATAAAAGTCTTCTTGATCAAGTTAAAGATAAATTTTAATTATGGCAAATTTATTTGAATTATATAAATTAATTAAAGAAAATGAAATTTCAGCATATACTATCTATTTAGATATGGATGGTGTAATAGCTGATTTTGATAAAAGATTTAGAGAATTATCTGGAATGTCCCCAGATGAATATAGAGATAAATATGGTATGGACCAATTTTGGAATTTTATAGATATAGAAAATAAAGTAAGATTTTGGGCAGGTATACCACTAATGCCTGGGGCTAAAAAGTTAGTTGATTATGTTTCACAATATGATTATGAAATTTTAACTGCTCCTTCTATTAAAAAACAATCTAGATTAGGAAAAATGATATGGTTACGTAAAATACATCCTAATCTTTTTCCTGATACACCTAAAGTAAATTTTAAATTTGCTAAAGAAAAACACCAAGTTAAGTCAAATTTAACCAAATCTGATATACTTATAGACGATAAGGCAAGCACAATTGATAACTGGAATTCTGCAGGTGGAACAGGAATATTATACACATCTGCGGAAGATGCAATTGCACAACTTAAACAATTAGGACTATAATGTCAGACTCAGTATTAAAAAAACAATTTAAAAAACACGATGTAGAACGCCTTAGAAATCTTGTAAAAGGTAAAACAGGTGACAAAACAACATCAGGTATAGGTTATAATGGTGAAGAATCTATTGACCATAAAGAAGGTGACATCTGGAAAGAAGATGGTAAAACATGGACTATTAGAGATGGTATAAAAGAAAATATAACAAAATTAGATAAATTTAAAAAAGTTGCTGTTCCAATATTTTGCCCAAATTGTAAACAAAATATGGACAAACAACTAGATCCTTACTATTATAAAGCTTATGGAGAATGTTTAGATTGTAGAGCAACCACTGAAACAAAGCTTAAATCAGAAGGAAAGTGGCAAGAATATATTAAAACTACTTTTAATAAAGAAATAGATATTAATATTGAAGAATATAAAAGTTTTATGAGTGATATGCTATCTGAAAGTAATAATAACTACATCACAGAAGCGGGAGATATCCAAAAATGGGTTGGTGGAATAGATAAAAAACGTGCTCAAAAGGCACTAGATGAAGGAATTAATTACTTAAAGAATCTTAAAAAATGATATTTACAGTTGAAATTATAGGAGCTATAATAGTAGCATTTATTACAGCGGTAGTAGGTCCTATAGCAGTTACTTGGGTTAGATCTAAACTTGAAAGAAAAAGTAAGAAAACCCCAATGAAAGAAGCCCTTGAAACTAGTACATTAGTAGAGGAGCAAATGAATGATTTAATGGAAGAAATTGATTGTGATCGAATATGGATAGCTCAATTTCATAATGGTGGTCATTTTTATCCAACAGGAAAATCAATCCAAAAATTTTCTGTGTTCTACGAAAAACGTAAACCATCAATACCTCCAATACAAAATACATTTCAAAATATTCCCGTATCTTTATTTACCCAAGTATTATCTAAAATATATGAAAACGGAGAACTAGAAATTTTAAACACAGAAATAGAAGAAGATACATTTGGTATAGCCGCACTATCATCTCAGTTCCAAACTAAATCAATGTGTATTGTTGGTTTATATAGTTTAAGTAATAATTTAATTGGTGTAATGGGTGTGTCTTTTATTGATGAAAGAAATTTATTAACAGAGGATTGGATTAAAATTAGACAAAAAGTAGGAGTAATAGGAACTTTACTTTCTAACTATCTATCGCCATCTAGCCGAAAATAACATATATTTATAATAAAATAAACAAAATGAAAGATAATTTCGATTTAAAAAAGTTTTTAGTAGAAAATAAATCTATTGAAAAATATAACCCTTTCTTTAAAAAAGAAACTTTAAATGAAGGAAATGTTCGCGATAAAATTCGTGAAATGATTATTAATGAATTAAGTGGTGATCCTGAACTAGATTATGAAGGTACAAGTGAAGAAGAAATGTATGGTGATTATGTAGATGATGAAAAAGATTATTACCAACATTCACATCAAACTGACATTGATTTAGAAGAAATGGGAGAGCCTGAAGATGAAGAGGAAGAAGTAGATTATGAAGAGCAAAAAAGGCAAGCAGAAGAAGAGGCTGAAATAGCAGCTTATCTTGGTAGTATACCATTTGAAGAATCTTTAGATGAAGCTAAAGAAGAAGAGGAAGAAGAAGTTGAAGCAGAAGAAGAAGAATCTGAAGAAGAGGGTGGTGAAGAAGAAGTTGAAGCAGAAGAAGAAGTAGATATTGAAGCTGGAGGTGGATTAGAAGATATAGCTGCTGACATGGAAGGTAATGAAGGTGATCTTATGGACCATTTAATATCAGCTTTAAAAGTATCTAAAGGAATGGACAACGAAAAACTTACTACTCAAATAGGAAACACCTTAAAATTCTTTGTAGGTGAGTATATTGGAGGAGAAGAATAAAATAAAATAAAATAAAATGGATAACTTTAATTATAAAAATTATTTAAAAAATAACCCTTTATTAAACGAAATAAGTGCTGATGAAGGTTCTGCAAGATATGAAAGTGCTTATGAAAAGCTTATAGGTAGACCTGGATCTGAAGAAGAAGGAAGATTTTTAGCAGAATTTAATCCTCAAGAAAGAATTAAACAAATTTTAAAATCTGCGTATATTGAAAATGACCCAAACTCATACTTCAACCCAGAAGATGTAAGTTTTATGATTATGCAAATGTTAAAAAAATAAAATCTATAAAAATAAAATCTATGAACTTAAATGAAATTATTGAAGCAATTAAAGAACAAGTAGTTGCTTTAGAAAGTGAAAACGAAAAAACATCAAAATCAGCTCGAGTGCGTGCACGTAGAGCAGCTAATGAAATTAAGAAATTAGCAGCTGAGTTTAAAAAGACTTCAACTGCTGAAGATAAAGCTTAATATGAAACAATTAACCAATGAAGCGTTCTCTCCTGAAGAGTCCAAAAAAATATATGACAATTTTTTGTCTATAATTGGAACTAGGAGAGACAAATTGGTTAAAAGATATGGTGCTGAAGCTGAAAAAGTAGCATACGCTAAAGCTGTAAAACAAGTTAAAAAACAATCAGAAGAAAAACCTGAAGAAGAACCTATGGACAAGACAGAAAAACTTAAAGAAATGGTTAAGGATGCTTTAAAAAATCCTAAAAAAGCTGACCTAAACAAAGATGGCAAACTCTCAGACTATGAAAAAAAACGTGGAGCTGCTATTGAGAAATCAATGATGAAAGAGTTTGAAACCGATGAAGAACTTATTGCAGACGAACCTATTTCAGAAGACCTTGACATAGGTCATACAGATGATGAACCAGGTATGTTAAAAGCAGATGTATATCGTATTGGAAAATATGCTATGGAGCTTTATAAAATGATAGATAAGTTTGATAAAATGGATAATGAGGTTGATTTTCCACATTGGTGGCAATCAAAAATATCTAAAGCAAAAGATTTAATGGTTTCTGCAAAACACTATCTTGATTTTGAAATGAAAGAACCCCAAATTGATGCAATGGTAGATGTTGCAAGTGAGGAAGGAGTAATTAATGAACTTACCCCAGCTCAACAAAGATATGTTGATATGGCTGCTAGTAAACCTTCAAAACCTAAAAAAACAAAATTTAGAAAAGATATTGAAGGAGCTAAAAGAATGATGGATTCTAGTAGAAACTATTCTAGTGAAGAGATAATAAAAAAGTATGGTGAAGCAGCTTTTAATGCTGTCAATGCTGAAAATGAGTATTTAGAAGAATCTAACATATCAGTTAATGAAAAACTTAAACCATCTATGGGTGCGGGGGCATATGTAGATGATTTTAAAGATTCTAAAGCACCACAGTTTAAAGGTAAATCTAAAAAGAAAAAACAAGAAATGGCTGTAGCAGCTTATTTGTCTGCAAAAGATAAAAAGAAAGTAGCTGAAGCAATATTTAATAAACTTAGATAATGACCCGAGAAGAACTACAAAGTAGATTAAAAATTTTAATTAAGCAAGTGTATGCTAATAAAAGGATTACACCTGAGGAAGCTGTTCAATATGATGAATTAACTAAGTTTCCTGAATTAAAATCTGTTATTGTAGACCTTTTAACACCTGAATATGATAATTTTGTAGCTTCAATTGATTGGGTTGCACCACGTCCTTCTACGTTTAGAATTAATTTAAAAAATGATCAACTATTTTATTTAATTTATGGTAAAAGAAGTTGGATTGCTCAAGTTGAAGGAAAAAAATATTACCTTTTAAACCTCCCAGAAGAACAACACGCTGCTGAAGCAATAGCTCGTATTTTAAGATATGGTGTTAAAGCTGAAGAAGGTGAAGAAGATGGAATGGAGGGTGACTTAGGTGGAGATGCAGGAGCTGAAACTCCACCTGCTGAAGAACCAGCAGCTGAAGAAACACCAATTGAAGAACCAGAAGCATAATGAAAGAATTTGATTTAAAAAAGTTTATAACTGAAGGTAAATTATATGAAGCAGCAATGGCTTGTCCTGCTGCTACTCAAAATCTTGAATTAAATACAAAAAATAGAGATGCTTCAATTAAAGCCGATTATATTAAATATGGTCCTTTAAATGTAGATGAACCTGGAGATTATTGGGTTGATTTAGCAGAATATTGGAATACAACTGAAGAAGCAGCTAAAAAATCACTTTGTGGTAATTGTGTTGCTTTTGATATATCTCCTAGAATGGATAAATGTATGCCTGGCCCTGTATCAGATAATAGTGGTAGA
>Ga0208162_1000951_pt1 | contig 15688 bp, 21 predicted proteins | sample CB_VirMetaG_4_FD_184539 | JGI IMG/M metagenome (GOLD analysis project Ga0208162, IMG submission 184539) | Freshwater to marine saline gradient viral communities from Chesapeake Bay - CB_1508_1M Viral MetaG (SPAdes) (version 4) | ecosystem: Environmental > Aquatic > Marine > Coastal | place: USA... | reverse complement strand
CAGATATGCTCTTAAACGGGCTGTGAGGTGCCTTAATGCGCCTCCATTAGTGGGGTGTGGTGTGTTGAGTGGGGCTTGGGTGTGTGTGTGAGCGTGGTTTGTTCGTCCCCTCATACGTACAGAGGCGCGCCGTAGGGCTGTGGGGCACGCATAGGGGCACGCATGTATGCACGTGTACTTGCGCAGGCTTGCTCGCATACCTGCATACGCTTGCACCCATGCTTGCACGTGCGCCCATACGCCCAAACCTGTGTGCGCATGCGCTCGCGCTCGCACCCCCGTACGCGCCTGCCTGCGTTCGGGCACGCGCGCGCGCACGTCCCCATATATATATAATCCCCACCCTGAACATTACTCAGGAAATTTTCCCAGATCCTGGTAAAAACCCAAAAAGAGAGGTACCCCCATAACAAAAAACCCCACTGCATTGCAGGGGGTTAATAGATACGCTGTAAACAGCAGAGATGCATGCGAAATTTTGAGCAAAATAGGGGCCCTATGTAACGGAGCACCTTACGATTCGTTCAATTCGGTACATGCAAGTGTTATGTAATCCAATGTGACTATCGTCTTGGATTAAATAACTTCTGTGCAAGACTTAATTCGTTAGTACGGTGTAAAGGTACAACACATTTTAGTAAAAGTCAATAGGGGAAAACAACTATTTCTTACGCATAGTCCTCATAAGTTATCCAAACGTCCTCACCATCGGATAAAGCCTGGGCAATATCGGGGTAGATGTCTTTGTATGCAACTGTACTGCTGCCAATAACACCCTTCATGTTTGCTGAACGGCCCACAAGTAAACATCCCGCTGTGTGCTCGTCCGTGTTTCCTATGTGAATCAAGATGTATTCAAAGTTTGGTACGTCTCTTACCCATAACATACCCTTGTGCATGTTTGGAAACTTGTCGCTGTAGCGACTGTGGTGGCCACCTACCTTTCTCAAGGTGATTCTGTAGCGACCTGCAGGGATTCTTGTTTCACCCATTACCTTTTCGGTACGGTGTTCGTCTTCTAAGGTGAAGCAAAGGAACTTTCTTTCCTCACCTACTTCTCTATACAGCGATCCGATAGTGAAATCATCAGCGCTATACATTCTTATTACTTTTAATTCCATAACGACAAAGGTAGTATATTTGCAGTATGAGTTTAATTAAATTATACAACAACGGACAATACTACAAGTGTTCAGATAAGAATACTGTGCACTCGTATGTAGAAGGGTATTACACGCATGAGTTCAAGAACCCAGAGCGTGTAGAAAGAATTTTAGAAATAGGCGTTTGGACAGGCGGGAGTATGCTTCTTTGGAGCGATTGGTTCCCGAATGCACAGGTCATTGGGTTTGACAACAACCCACATGCCATCGACCAGGCTGAAAAGACCAGGAAGAAGTGGTATAAGGACAACGACTACAGTAGAGTTCTTATGAGATTAAGAGATGCGTACACATTGGATACAGTGGCGCGCATAGAAGATGACTCTTGTGACTATATAATAGACGATGGCCCACATACATTGGATTCAATGAAGTATGCTATCAGACATTATTTAAAGAAGGTAAAACCAGGAGGCAAACTTATCATTGAAGATGTGCAGTCTATTAGTTGGTTTGACGAGTTAGAAGATGTTTCTGAGGAAGTAGAGGATCTGGTAGAGGGTTGCAGGAGAGTTGTTCTGGATACCGACTACCGATACGACGACTTAATATTTGAGATAACAAGGAAATGAATTACAACACTACAGACCCGAAAAAGAAAAAGAAGAAAAAGTACGTGGTTAGAGGTACCCCTGTAGAAGAGTTGCCAGAAGGGCGTATCACTCCTTACGAGAAAACAATCTTTGATTTCTTCAAGAGAAAAAAGAAAAAGAAAAAATGAAACTAAAGAAGACCAATAAGTCAGTAAAGGTTCCCGCACCAAAGGGATACCACTGGATGACAGAGGGCGGACGTCACTTCTTAATGAAAGGAGACTACAAACCACACAAAGGAGCATCACCAGAAGCGCCTTTCCGTTTAGTTACCCACGACAAAGGGGAACCAAACAAGGCTATGGATGCGGCTCGTAAGGCGAAACGCTAAAAGGTTCTTCACCTCTCATCTTTCTGTGCATGCGTGCAACCATTAACCTTCCTTTCTGAGAGAGTGCATAGCGTACTCTGTAGTTGTATTTAGTTTCATCTCTAAAGAAATGGTCTTCCATTGCGTTACTCGGAGTAAGTTTATCGAAGTGCTTGTATATGTATTCCTTCTTCAGTAATGGATAGATGATACGGTCACCTATCTTGTGTGGACTCTTGTTCATTGCATTGGCCACATACTGCATTGTCCAGAATTCCAGATCATACACAAACAAGAGGAACTCTAACTCAGCCTTGCCTAAGTCGTAATTCTCTTTAGCGTCTATATACAGGTAATGCAAGTTCTTTAGTACATTGTCTTGTATGTATTTCTTGTCTATTTTAGAGAACTCTCTAAACTTTTTCTTTCGGCTTACAGTACTTTTAGGCATATCTGTATCTTTGTTTTTGTAAAAGTAATAATATGGCATCACTTAGCGGAAATAAAATCAAGGACACGTTCACCACGCTTCTCAAGTTAGAATCATCTACCGTCAGCGGTACAGAACAGGTGGTAGAAGACGGAGCAGGAAACGATACGGCTTTAAAATTATCAACAGGAACTGTAGAGACTACAGGCGATTTAAAGATATCAGGAACACCAGGCACTACTACATCTGATGTAAAGGCATTAATGTTAAGCACTTCTGGGGTGGTAGTAACCAGAGATTTGAATGCAAACCCAATAGGAACAGCAAGTGTTGTAGGTATTGCACCAATTTCAGCAACAGGGAGTAATGTTGCTCTTGCAGACGCGGGAACACTTCCTCAAAAAACAAACCCTGCTAATAATGATAAGTATTTGTTGTGGGATGAGGCTAACAGTCAATACAAGTATATAGACCATGACGACCTAAGTACGTCTGTTGCAAATTCTGTATCTGCATTCCAACCGCAAACCTTAGTAGCGAAACCATATTCTACAGGAGATATAGCCGTATCAAATACAGCCTTTGATGCAATAATATTCGCAGAAATAGTAGGAGACTCTGGAGCAACAGGAGCGACCAGTCAAGCAACCTCATCTGTGATGTTTGGTCAAAACACAAACGATATATTAGGTTTTGGAACGGTAAGTGATTCAAAAGACTGTATCGAGCCAACAATAGAGGAAGCAGGGTACTACAGAATAACTGCTGTGGTTTCTTTAGAAGGTGGAGGGAACCACAATGTTGACTTACGTATTTACGAGGCGGTTTCAGGAACATATTTAGCGCAAGGAATCAGGACTACACAAAACGAAACCAGATATGTGGCAGAGTTTTCTGCGCTGTATTACTACGACTACCCCACTGTATCCACAGCAAGGTTTCAGTTATTGGCTCAATCATCAGCCACAGGGGATGTTATAAAGGGATTAGACACATTCTTTGAGGTTAAATACTTAGGTCAAAACATAACATTCTAATGACCGACAAAGACAGAGCAGAGTTTTTTCATCAGATCCGTTTAAAATTAGACGAGATAGAAGACATCATGGACGAGATGGGCGGGAGAGAAAACTTTATTTCTTTATGGTGCTTTGGTACTTTTATACCATCGGAGGACGAAGCCAATGAACGATACGATGTTATGACTGGAATGCACATGTCGGTCGAAGAAGAGTTCGACTTAATGGCGAGCATGGTCACGAAATGTTTTAATGAATATATAGATAACCCAGACGACGATACCGATACAGGTAAAATAGATTACTGGTTAAATAAATAAAATGGAACTCATTAGAAAAATCATTATCGGGCAAAACCCGAAGGATGCCATGGCTTATTATGTAGGCCAGAGAGCAGGGGACTCAGTTATTGATTCAATTATACTTGACGAAAGGTGTTTTGTGAAACACGGAATTCGTCGCTATCTTGTGTACATCTACAATAAGGATCAGGGCATTATGCTTTGGAAAACTATAGATGATATGCCAGTATTAATTGAACATGATTGCGACTTTGAATGAAATCACTAAGACATTTTCTCGTACGTGTCCCTAATACCACAAGGGATACATTCACATTGGGAGACAAAGAATTGTATCTCGATACCAAGTGGGATGAATTCGCTCACCGAACAATGGAGGGCGAAGTAGTAGCCACACCTGCTAAATACAAAACAGAAGTTAAAGTAGGAGACACCCTGTATTTTCATCACCACGTTGTCCTTGGTGGCAACCACATGATGATGAATGATAAAACAAATCAATTAGAAGAAACCAGGAAGCGTGGTCAATTCATAGACCCAGACGACGACATATACGTTGCCGTCTACGATGGAGCAATAGACCCGTTCTCTGTACAGGCTTATGCATTCAAATGTAAAGACACGGGAAATATTCGTTTGATAGCAGACTGGGTGTTTATTCAACCTGAAGAAGAGGTGGAAGAAAAAGAAGAGGAAACTGAAATTATGGTTGGAAACCAAATAATCTACATGATTCCTTCAAAGAAAGAACCAGAAGAAAAGAAAGGTTATATTAAATGGAGTTCACCAAAGTTAGACGAACTTGGATTAAAGCCTGGGGACAAGGTTTTGATTAGAAAAAGCGCCGACTATGAAATGAAAATAGAAGGCGAGAAACTATGGAGAACTATTATTACTTCAATTCATGGCAAAATCGAAGAAGTACAATAACATCGCTACAGCGGAAAGGTTAATGGAGTCTATGCAGATTGCTATAGAGAACATGATTCAAGAAATACAGAAGCCTGTAGATCAGGAACTCAGTGGCTCGCAACGAAAAGCAGAACTACAATCCATAAAACAAACCGCTGTAGATGCAAAAGACTTAATTGTTGAAAGAGAAAGACTCGCCCAACTTATCAAGGGACTTAAACAAAACGGAGAAATCAAAGAAGAAAGAGAATACTCGGGAGGATTTGCAGAGCAATTCTCAAAGTAATCAAATTTTTATTTATTGGGATTATTAAATGGCAGGACTGGTAGAGATAGAAGAAGAAATTACAATAAACATTTGCCACGATAATACCTCTGGTGAAGTTGAATTGTATTTCGACTTGCCTATTCAGTTACCAAAGAAGCCTGCTAAAAAGAATATTCTGTTTTACAACAAGCCCAAAGCAGAACAGTGTTGGGAAAGAACAGAACTCCCTGAAGAGTTACGAAGAATTCGCTCTATGGAAGAGTGGATGGAAATGCCAGAAGCATTTAGAAAGAAGTACACAGGGTATATTTCAGAGGAATTTAAAAGAAGAAGAAATGGAGTATGGTTCTACAACAACGGGGTGCCCACTTATATCACGGGAAACCACTACTTTTTCTTACAATGGTCAAAGATTGATATCGGATATCCATCGTACCTTGACTTTCAAAGGAAACTTTTCGTACACCTTGAAGCCTGTGTAGTAGACCCTCGCTGTATTGGACAGATATACGTTAAGTGTAGACGATCTGGATACACCAACATGTCTGCAACAGTGCTTGTAAACGAGGGCTCACAAGTAAAAGAGAAACTCCTCGGTATTATGTCTAAGACAGGATCCGATGCACAAGAGAATATCTTTATGAAAAAGGTGGTGCCTATCTATAAGTCGCTGCCGTTCTTCTTTAAACCTATACAAGACGGTACAACCAACCCCCGTATGGAGTTGGCATTTAGAGAACCCTCTAAAAGAATCACTAAGAACAATAAAACATCTTCAAGAGGAGAGGCTCTTAATACTATTATCAACTGGAAGAACACTACGAACAATGCGTACGATGGAGAAAAGGTGCACCGCTTGTATATGGACGAGGCAGGTAAGTGGGAGAAAGGAAACGATATACGTGAAGCCTGGAGGATACAGCGAACCTGTTTGCTTGTAGGTAGAAAGATTGTAGGCAAAGCACTTGTTGGAAGTACAGTAAACCCTTTAGACAGAGGGGGAACTCAGTATAGAGAGATGTATTACAGCAGTAATGTAAACGAAAGAAACGAAAACGGAAGAACAAAGAGTGGGTTGTATGGGGTATTCATTCCTGCATACGAGGCGCTTGAAGGATTCTTCGACTCTTACGGAATGCCTGTTATTGATGACCCTGAAAACCCTGTAATAGGAATTGAAGGAGAGCAAATCACCATGGGCGCAAAGACGTATCTAAAGAACGAAAGGAAAGGATTAAGTGGAGACTCTTATGAACTTAACGAGGTTATTCGTCAGTTTCCTTTCACGGAAGCAGAAGCGTTTAGAGATAGCGCTAAAGCCTCTTTGTTTAACGTGCAGAAGATATACGAGCAGATAGAATACAATCAAGACTTGTATCCTTCCCCTGTAGTTGTGGGGAATTTTAACTGGGCAAACGGAGTGCAAGACACAGAGGTTGTGTTTAGTCCAGATCCCAACGGAAGGTGGCGTGTAGCATGGATGCCGCCCGTTGAACTTAGAAATAAAACAAAACCAGAGAACGATTGGCTTGGGTGTGCAGGTGTTGATAGTTACGATATCGACGCAACTGTAGACGGTCGTGGCTCGAAAGGTGCGTGTCACTTCTACAACAAATTCAATATGGCTCACCCGTCAAATATGTTTGTTGCAGAGTACGCATCACGTCCACCGTTGGCTAAGATATTCTACGAAGACATATTGATGGCCGCTAAGTTTTATGGCTATCCTGTGTTGATTGAAAACAACAAGTATGGAATAGCAAGGTACTTTGAATCAAGGAATTACAGCCACTTTCTTTTAGACAGGCCTGCCCACCTTACCTCAACGTACGGGACAAAAACAAAAACTAAAGGTATACCTTCAAATTCTCAGGACGTGATACAAGCGCACGCACAGGCAATTGAGGCGTACATACATGCACACATAGGACTTAATGAAGAGTCTCTCGAGTTTGGTAAGATGTATTTTGAAAGGACACTTGAGGATTGGATTAACTTTAAGATTGATGACCGTACAAGATATGACCTTACCATATCCAGTGGTCTGGCATTGCTTGCTGCTCAGGGTAATAAAGTTGAAAAGCCTAAAATAGATTTTAACAACAAGAAATTCTTCAGAAAGGGTCGGATAATTTTAAGGTAATAATAATCGGTATATTTGCAATTGTAGCAATCTTGAGTATGAACACAGAATATAAAAACGGACAGTCTTCATTTCCAGATCCTTTAGCATCAACTAAAGAGAAGATGTGTCAACCTTACGGCCTGCAATACGCCAAGGCAATGTACGCTCAATGGATTGGTAGTGATTATCAAAACTCTTTATACGGAAGAAGAAACGCGGAGTTCGAGAGATGTAGAGATTACGCTCAAGGAACTCAAGACACTTCAATCTATAGACAAATACTAAACTCTCTTGACCCGAACAACGGCGACGGCACACTATTAACTTTAGATTACACGCCTGTTCCTATAGTTCCTAAGTTTGTTAAGATTGTAGTAAACAAAATTCTATCAAGAAAACCCTACCCTCAATTAGAGGCTATTGACCCGCTGTCAAGAACAGAGAAGGATAAAAAGAAAAACTCTACAATATTGCGTATTGAGAATCGTGATATGATACAGGAGGCAAAATCCCTTGGTCTTAATGTAAAGGAAGACCCAGACAGTTTGCCAGAAACACCAGAGGAAACTGAAATATTCTTAGACACAAACATTAAGACAGACGCAGAGGTCGCCGCTCAGATTGCAACAGAGATGACCTTAAAGTGGAATGACTTCTCTGACGCTATATACCGCAGGTGTGTTGAAGATATTACAACATTAGGAATGGGTGTTGCTAAAAGAAGCAACGATCCAAACTACGGAATCAAAGAAGAATACGTAGACCCTAAACGGTTCTTACATAACTTTACTGAAGACCCGAACTTTACAGACCTGACATACGCAGGACATTTTAAATACATGACCATCATGGAGTTGAAGCGTATTGCAGGTAATCAGTTTACCGAAGAGCAGTACAAGGAGATTGCTAAGACGGTAATGAACAAGTATGGGAACAATCCAACACAGTTCTCTACAACAGGGTCGACATACGATAGACCAGGAACAAGATACCGACAAGGGTACGATGAGTATAAGATAGAGGTGCTTGACTTTGAGTTTATGTCGGTAGACGATATCATCTACGAGAAGAAAGAATCAGCGTACGGTAATATTGGGTTTTACTACAAGGGCAATGAATACAACGCCCCTCAAAACTCTGTATACGACAGAGAGGCGGTGTACATGAAAAACGCAACAGTCTACGGCGGTTGTTATATTGTAGGTACGGAGCACCTGTTTAATTACGGCCCCAAGAAAAACATACCTAAAAACATACACGATATTTCACGTGCGCGTTTATCATACAGCATTGTAGCCACAAACATCCGTGGAATGATTCCAAAGTCAATGGTATCCACAGTGATTGGGTTTGCGGATATGCTCCAGATCACCCACTTAAAACTTCAACAGTCTATTGCTAAAGCAAAACCAGACGGTCTTATCATAGATATCGAAGGCTTAGAGAACGTACAACTCGGAAGAGGAGGGGAACTTGAGCCTTTAGAGATTCAAGACATATACGAACAAACAGGTATATTCTACTACCGTAGTAAAAATCCAGAGGGTGGTTTTCAAAACCCACCTGTTCGGGAAATAGGGAATAGAATCAGAAACATTCAAGAGTTGGTTTCTTTATACAACCACTACTTAAGGATGATTCGTGATGCTACAGGTATCAATGAAGTTATGGACGGCACTACACCTAAAGGCGAAGCCCTTGTTGGTGTAAATCAAATGGCCATACAAGCAGGTAACAATGCGATATACGATATAACAAACGCAGCGTTAGTGCTTTACAAAAAGGTTTGCGACGACATCGTAAGGTGTGTACAAGTGATTCCGCCAGACAGTGTTCTATACAAGGCATACACAAACGCTGTAGGGGAAACCAATATGGCAGTACTGTCTTCTTTCGATAACCTTGCGATGTACAATTTTGGCGTGATGGTTGTTACAGAAATGAACGATCAGGACAAACAATACCTTGAGCAAAACATTCAGATTGCACTTGGCCAAAAAGAAATAGACCTTGAGGATGCTATTGCTATTCGTCAATTAAAAGATGTAGACCAGGCGGAAAGATTACTGGTTGTTCGTCGCAAGAAACGAATCAAACAACAACAGGCTCAAGCACAACAACAGGCTCAGTTAACCGCTCAAATAAACGCGCAACAAACCCAGACTGCTGCACAAATGGAAATGCAGAAGAAACAAATGGATGCGCAGATAGAAGCACAGCGGATTCAAATGGAAGCGCAAGCAAAAGCGCAACTGATGCAACTTGAATACCAGTTCAAGATAGAGATAGAAAAACTCAAAGGAGAGTACGGCGTAGTAGAGCAACAGATAGAAAGCGGAAACAGAATGGCTGCAGAGCAAGAATCTGAAAACAGAAAAGACCAACGCATCAACAAACAGGCATTGGCTCAAAGTAAGTTGATTGCACAACGCCAGGGAGACAGACCCCCGCTCAGTGAAGATATAGTAACCAATTTAACCATAGATTAAAATGTCGTGTTCATCTTGTTCAACAAGCGCATGCACTTGTGGTAATGCAACCAACGTAAACCTTAATACAGCGTCACAGGTAAATATATGTTGTAGGAGAGGAGACACGTTTAAACTTGTCGCAAACATTAAAGACTCTGACGGATCTGTATTAGACCTTACGTTGTACACGTACAAGATGGAGGTTCGCGAATACGACGGCGGGCCTGTTGTGATTGCTGATGCAGATATAGATATTACAGGAACATCAAGCGGTGTCCTCACAATAGAGATACCTGCTGCGGATATGGCTGTGGATTCAGGAACATACGTTTATGGATTACAAACAACATTAACCGCTACATTATTTGTAGACACTTGGCTGTACGGTTCTTTTGAGGTTATACAAGACATTGTTCAGTAGTAAAATGTATGAAAGTGTATGTCTATAACTGTAAATGTAACAGAAGGAAACAAGGTAACTGTCCATAGACAAGACCCTATAAGTGTATCTTTGAATACCACTATAAACAATGAGGTGGCTATTCAGAAAACACCCCCTGTTTCTATAACCGTTAATAGACAGGAGGGTTCTAAAATAAACATCACACAACAAGCCAACGTCTCTGTAGGGATACAGCGACAGGATCCTATATCCATTTCAATAGACGAACCAGGCAAGTCTTCCTCTGTAACAACATGGGGCAGTATTGGTGGTACAATAACCAATCAAACAGACTTAGTGAACTACATCACAAGCAGGTTACCCGATGTGCCGTTTGAAACAATCCAAGAGATACTTGATGCGATGAATGATTTAGATTCTATTGACTTCACCGCACCTGTTAAAATATTTGGAACAAATACAGCGGGTGACCCGATAAGTTTTACCATCCCTGCTCCGTTAGAACAGTTTGAAAGCGGTGCTCCTTATGTTATGGTGGTTGCTCCAGACGGTACGGTTCAGTGGAGAGAAATAGGCTTGGAGTATATTAGCGGAACAAATAATCTCACCTTTGGTGGTGGCGGAGTGTAACAGGATATGTCGGTAAAGATTTTAGCAAATATAGATGAAGCATCAATTATTGAATCCACAGCGGGTATTCAAGGGCAAATGGCTTTTTCTACTGACGATAAAGATTTTTACGTTAGTGATGGTAGCGAGTTTATAAAGATTGGCGGTAAAGCCGTAGCCTCTTTTGATATGAAGAGTCAAGACGGAAGTGTGTTTACCATTGTGGTAACCAATGCGGGTTCTTTATTGGTAGTTCCCGAAGGCTCTACTGCACCAACCATTACTGTTAACCCAACCATTAGTGGTACGGAGAAAGTATGGTACACCCTTACTGCTACGGCAGGGACAACAAGCGGTAGCCCGACACCTACAAGGTCGTTCCAATGGCAGAGCAGTAGCAATGGAACAGATTGGTCTGATATTAGCGGAGAAACAAATGCTACTATAGTATTGACTGCTACTCAAGCCAACAACTATGTAAGGGTACAACAAATAGAAACAAATGTATTAGGTAGTGCTACTGCGGTAAGTGCATCAACAGGATTGATTGTAGCGAGTATCTTTAGTACGACACAATATCAAAATATTTTGCCAATCACTTGGGAGGCGTTAACGGAACAAACTTGGAATTAAAATGGGTACATCATTAAGTGGGTTAACACCTGCAACTACATTTGACGGATTATTAAAGACGAGTGATAACGATGCTATCACCTCATCACTAAAAACCATTGGTTCGGGTGACGGAACGGATAGTTGTTTGCAGTTAAGTGATAGTGCTTTGCAAGTAAATGGCGATTTAAATGTTGGTTCGGTACATCAAATAAAGCAGAATTCAAACAACTTAGATATTATAGGAAATAGCAATTCTACATATTTAAAATACATTACAAATAACGGTAACAACAGTACTAACATATTTGGTGTAGGCAATTTTTTTAGATACAATGTTGTTATTGGTGAACCCGTGTTACCGTCTACAGCATCGGAAATGTTACGCGTTAAAGGCTCTGGTTCAACATCAGCAACTACCTCGTTGTTGGTGCAGAATAGTTCGGGGGGTAATTCTTTAGTAGTAACTGATAACGGAAGAGTTGGTGTAGGAGGTATAACAAGCCCATCACAACCTTTACATATTGATGGCAATATTCGTGTTGGAGATGCAAATGATATAATTTATTCAAATAAATTTTTTGGTTTATCCGCAGGGGACTTGTCAATAAGCACATCGGGCAACACCCTACTTTCTCAAACAGGCAACGTAGGCATCGGAGAAACCACCCCATCCGCAAAACTCCACGTTAAAGGTTCGGGGAATGATGCTACTACAAATTCGTTGTTGGTGGAAAACTCGGATGGAACTACAATGTTCCGCATTAAAGATAGTGGATATGTAGACATTAACCCTACAAATAGTTCGGGTGGTTCACTTCAAGTTAGGGGTGACGGTACTGACCATTTAATATTTGCAAATGCTAACGATAACTATGTGGGTATTGGAGGCACTCAAAGTTCTTCGTCAGTAAGAGCATACATTAAAGGTAAAGGCGCAACCTCTGCCACAACTTCGTTGCTCATGCAGAATAGTGCAGGGACGGATTTGTTTAAGGTTACTGATGATGGAGCAATAGACTTTGGTGTGCTTGGTCTTGAATTTTCTAATGACGGGAGCGGTGGCACTATGAGTATTGCAGGAGATAGATATATAAAACTCGCCTCTGCCTTAAGCACTTATTCTGCACTTGGCGGGCATATATTTAAAACATTTACAGGCTCTGCTTATAGCGAAGTAATGCGTATCACGGGTAACACCGACCAATTCGTAGGCATCGGAGAAACCACCCCATCCGCAAAACTCCACGTTAAAGTAGGAACAACTCAAGACTCTATTGCTAAGTTTGAAGACCCACGAGCAACAACAGATTATATTGAAATAAAAAACGATTCGATTTTAACTGATTACACAGGGCTGTATTGGGGAACAACAGCAAAAATAAGAAGCAAACAAACAGGTGCAATGTTTTTAGATTGTACTTCGGGAATCTTGTTTGCGGACGGAAATAGCGCAAGAAGTAAAATAGATGCTAATGGTAATATGTCTATTGGTAGTGCAACCATTCCTGCATCTACAAGAGTTACTATCCAAGGTCAAGGCGCAACATCAGCGACAACTGCGCTGCTTGTTGAAAACTCAGCGGGTACAGATACACTTGAAGTAAGAGATGATGGTAGAGTGGTTACAGGGAAAGGCGCAACAACAAATGCCAATGGAACATTTAATGTTCTTCACGGAGTAAGTAACCTAACCACAAGAGTGTTTACGGTTTCTCGTGATTCTGTACTGCGTGGTATGGATATTAATAGTGGCGGTGCTACTAAAATTAGTGATTCAAGTGGTGACCAATCTTTTTCACATACTGCAACAGCGGTTCTTGAAGTGTCGTCTACCAATAAAGGCTTCCTACCGCCAAGGATGACAGGTGAGCAAATAGATGCTATTGAGTCACCCGCAAGTGGTTTAATAATTTATAACACGACAACAAACAAAGCGCAATGCTATAACGGAACAGATTGGAACGATATGTTCTAATTAACTATCTTTGTAATCTAATAAACAATATACATTATGTACATTAAAATCAACTCCGCAGTAAATTTATCAAGCGGTATTTCAATTCCAAGCGGCAGTGTGGTTTCTATTGCCGAAGGATATGTAGACGTAAAAGGTCTTAAAGAGGGTGTTATTCCCGCACAAGTAGCAACATTTGTTTACGCAAGTGAAGATGCTTACAACAACGGTTTAGACCCTGTAAGCGGTGTTGCAGACTTCAATCCTGTCTTTAGCGGATTAGAGGTTGCTGTAGCAGACTACGAAACAACAGCGGCAGAAGCACTGTTTGTAGCGGAGGTTCGTGAAGCGTTAGAAGCAGTATATGGTGCTGAAAACATAGAAGTGGTACAGTAAAAACAAAGGTGTATGGCTGAAAGCAAGTACAAAAACATATTAAAGCGATACAACCTAAAAGGTTTTAATAAAGCAAAGCGTACACCAGATCACCCTAAGAAGTCACATATAGTTGCGGCGAGGAAGGGAGATAAGGTGAAGATAATTCGCTTTGGCGAACAGGGTGCGGACACTGTGACAGAGTCCAACCCTAAAGGAGCACGTGCTAAAAAGCGCGCATCATTCAAGGCACGTCACGCTAAGAACATTGCCAAGGGAATATTCTCGGCAGCATACTGGGCAAATAAAGTGAAGTGGTAATGACAAAGATGTACAGACACGGGGGTGAGCATAAAGGCGGAGAGCCCGTGCAATCAAGTATGCTTACAAATATTGTAAGAAACATGATACCTATACCTCTACCTGCAGCACAAGCGGCGGCAAGCAAGATAACAGGGGATACTTCTTTTGGTTTTGCTGATGCATCTCAAGCAGTTCAAGATGAGGTTGCACTTAGTGTAATCAACGCAAGAAAACGCACAGGACAAAACAGGGGAGGAACGGAGTACATCGACTACAGCGAAGAAATAGACAGAGACATAAACAGCCTCAGCCCTAAGTTTTTAGACGCCGCAATAGCCTCTGTAAAATCTCCAGACTTTAGGGCGGCGACAACCTTTGGTAGAGTGTCTTATTCTTACGATCCTAAGACAGACACTTATAGTGTATACGATTCTTATGACTTCTCCCCAATTAAAGGTGACCCGTCAACAGCATACGGTAAGACACGAAAGGCGTTAGGTGACAGAGAAGAAGGAGCGGCCAAACTTATCGGAACCTTTAAAGGCAGTGATTACGAAGACAAGAAAACCTCTAACGACTACAGTCATGTAAAAAGATTTATGTCAGAGTTAGGCTCGTACCTTAAGGACACCCCGCCTGCTACAACGCGCATGACATTTAAAAAAGGAGGTAAGGTAAAGTACCGATCAAGAGTAAATGAAGCAGGTAATTACACCAAGCCAGGACTACGTAAAAGAATATTCAACAGAGTAAAGGCAGGAAGTAAAGGCGGAAAGCCTGGTCAGTGGTCTGCCCGTAAAGCGCAACTATTGGCGAAACTATATAAAGCCGCAGGAGGCGGGTATAAGTAATGGGATTAAAAGACCCACAGAAGTCCATAATAAAATGGACAAAACAAAATTGGAGAACCAAGTCTGGAAAGAAGTCTTCTGAGACAGGTGAGCGTTACCTGCCTGAAGCCGCAATTGAATCGTTATCGGATGAAGAGTACGCAGCAACTACAGCGGCGAAAAGAAAGGATACAAAAAAAGGAAAGCAACATTCTCGTCAGCCCAAGAAGACAGCGAAAAAAACAAGGCGATTCAGGATACGATAATCTCGCGCAAGTATTCCTTCTAAAGATTCAATAAATTTGTAATACAAAAGCATAAAATAAAATGGCAAAATTTTTTAGAGATAGCGCTTTTAATCAACAAAGTTTTAGTGCAGCAGGCTTTGATGTTGTTAAGGTAAAAGGAAACGGCAACGGAGATAATACAGTAGATTCTACTACTTACTCAGAGGGATGGGTAAGTATTTCTGCTACAGACAAAACCATTATACTTAAAGCGACCACAGCCACTGGGGATCAATTAACCGCAGACGGTCAAGCATCAGGTTCGTATTTTGTATTAGCGCCTGGTCAAACAGTTTTTGGCGATTTTACAAGCATAACAGTGCCAGATGCAGGTACGAGCGGTCAAAACGCTTCCACCAGAATAATCGCTTATCGTAGAGCGACAGGCTGATATGTTAGGGTTAAGAAATGAAATTACATCATTCAACAATGTAAATATTTATATTGATTTGTTGTTGAATATTTATCCCGATGCGGAAGTCGCTCACTCGTTAGACAAGTTAGACAAAGACTACGAGGGAAGTGCAGTTAGGGTTAGGAGAGAATCGGATAATCAAGAGCAAGATATTGGCTTTGTAAGCAACCTATTTGACTTTACAAGTCTTGAAGCATTTGTAACTGAAGAATACGATTTATACACGAGTGATTTTAGTTCAAGTGGTGGACTAAATGGTTTAAATCAAAGCGGAACAACAATTACAACCAATTGGAGTATTGGT
>Ga0208162_1000950_pt1 | contig 15704 bp, 18 predicted proteins | sample CB_VirMetaG_4_FD_184539 | JGI IMG/M metagenome (GOLD analysis project Ga0208162, IMG submission 184539) | Freshwater to marine saline gradient viral communities from Chesapeake Bay - CB_1508_1M Viral MetaG (SPAdes) (version 4) | ecosystem: Environmental > Aquatic > Marine > Coastal | place: USA... | reverse complement strand
AACAAATTTGAACCTGTCATTTGGTCTAGCTTAATTTTTAAGCTATCGGCTTCTTGCTGTGTCAGTTTTATCTGAGAATAATAATATTTTTGACTTTCATCTAAATCTTCAAACTTAAACTCTTTATCATTAATTGTTACTGTTTCACTCATTTTATTCCCCTGTAAACGTGTCTGCATCTGTTATAGCTTGGTCTATAACTGTGAAATCAGCATCAACCCAATCATCATAGTTATCCTTCTGATACTTTAGATATCCTACACTACGACTAACCCTTGCTTTCTTTTCCTCAAGTGTCATGTCATAACCATAGTTATCTTTTGTTGCATCATCACCTAAGTTATGTGTAGCAATTACAACATTGATTGTATCTGCTCCATCTAAACAAGCTGAATGTGCTTGTGCTATTTCTTCTGCTGTTCTTGCCATTTTATTCTCCTTCTAATGTTGCTACTTTTTGCTCTAATGTTTCAATCCTTGTCATTGCTTCTTGTAGTGCTTTGACTGCTTTCATGTAAAGAACAGATGATTTTACTGATTTTGTTGTTGTGCCTAAGTTATTGTTATTTCTATCAAGGTCTGGATTGTCTTTGACTAAACCACCCATTCCCGCTTCTTCAACTTCTTGAGCAATTACACCTATTCTCCAATGTGCATCGCTATCTCCAGTAGCTACATCAGTTTTGAATTTATATTTACGAATTGTAAGTGCTTTGATGTCATTCCATTGAGATGAAGCATCTGTAATTTGTTCTTTAAGTTTTATATCAGATATACCACCATAACTATCATCGTGATTAACCACATCACCATCTGATAATATTTTTAATCTTTCAGCACCAGTAGAACCCTCACATTTTAAAAAATAATTAAAGTTATCGTCTGGGTCTGCATCACTAAAATCAATAAATACACCATATGGGCTTGCTGATGAATTTTCTACGAACAAAGCAACGTTATTAGTTATATCACTGTGTATTGTATGAGAACCAGTAGATAATCCCCTTTCGGAATCGCTTAGATTAGTAGTCCAAGTAGTAGTACCACCACCTAAAGTAAATTGTCTCGGATTACCATCACCATCTGATAACACAATATTACCATTTGCTGTTCTTATGTCTAAGCTACCTTGATTGCCACTATAAGAACCAATAATTGTATTCTTTTCTCCAGTGGTAATTACACTTCCTGCTCCATGTCCAATCGCAGTATTCAAACCACTTGTAACAGAAGTATGATTTAAATTTTCTAAAGCACTTCTACCTATAGCAGTGTTTCTGTCACTTTTAGTATTTGTTGTGAGGGCTGAGTATCCAATAGCAGTGTTTCTATCAGCATCAGTTAAAGCATCACCTGCTAGACCACCAATTAACGTGTTCTCAACTCCTGTTGTTACTGCATATCCTGCAAAAGAACCAACAGCAGTATTATAACTATTTGTTGCACTACCATAATTTTGACTTCTTAAGGCAGAAGCACCGATAGCCACAGAATGTGAGCCAAGTGTATTAGTTCCTAGAGCATCATATCCAACAGCTACATTCTCATCAGCATCAGTGGTAGCATCACCTGTAAGTCCACCAATAAAGACATTTTTAATTCCTGTTGTTACTGATAACCCTGCTGAATATCCAATCGCTATATTAAAAGTATCTGTACTAGAGGTAAAATTTTGAGTGCCTAAAGCACTATCTCCAATAGCGACAGACTTGTTTCCTTTTGTATCTGCTGTTAAAGCATTGATTCCAATAGCTACATTAAAATCTGCATCACTTAATGCTTGACCTGCAAGACCACCTATAAGAGTATTTTGGATTCCTGTTGTTATTGACAATCCTGCACTATGTCCAACTGCTGTATTATAAACTGTTGTTGCTGAACTAAAGTTTTGTGTTTGTAAAGCACCAGTTCCAACTGCAACAGACCTTTGCCCTTCAGTATCTGTAGTTAATGCTGTTCTTCCTATTGCAGTATTTTGTTGTCCTGCAACAAGAGCATCTCCTGCTTGATACCCAAGCAAAACATTTCTTTGTCCTGTTGTATTTGATGCACCTGCATTATATCCTAAAAACGTATTTTCATCACCAGTAGTAATCGCTGTACCTGCTTCATCTCCAACTACAGTATTGTAATTACCACCACTTACAATAGAGTTACCTGCATTGACACCTGCTCTATAGTTAGATATTCCACTTGTTGGGGTACTTATTGAACCATCTGCTGAAATCTGTAATCTATCAACTCCTGCTGTCACAAATCTTAATATGTCTGTGCCACCTCTATAGATACCCATATTCGTATCAGAGTTAAATGTTAAAGCAGGTGCTGATACTGTTCCATCATCTAGTTGTAATGTGCCACTTAAAACAAATTTATCATTAGTCTGGTCTAATTCTGCAAACTTTATCCAAGCATCATTATCTTCGTTTCTGATATACATGATGTTGTTAGAACTATCGTACCACCACATATTAGCAAAAGTTGTGCTAGGTGCTGATGTTCCAGAGTTATTACTGGCTAGTGCTTGTAAAGCTGAGTTCAAATCCGCCCTAAAAGCAGGAAAACTTTGGTTTGCTAACGTAAAATCATTTTGTGACATATTTTAACCTCATGATGCTAGTTCTCCATATCCTCTTACCACATAATCAAATGTTCTGTCTATTGTGGCATTAGAACTGTTAAAAAATTCTATAGTAAATCCAGTAGCACTTTTACTAGTTATAGCATAATAATCACCACTAGCCAAGTTACTAGCAGAAATTCCTACACCCTCAATTTCCTTAAATGCAGGACTGAAAGTTATTGCTTTGCCATTTGTATCAGTACCACTTGCTACATCTTTTTCAGAGTATACCCTTTCTGGCATATCTACTTGAACTGATAACCCAGTTACTTTAGGAGTTGCTTCAACATCTTCACTTAATAAAACAGCCCTAAATTTAAAAGCCCTACCAGTATAATCACCCACATTAAACTTCTGAAAGCTAGAGTATGTGCCACTTACTGGGTCTCCGTTTGTTTTAGCTATCTGTAGCTGTACATTTACATCTCCAAAGGTATCATTAGCTCCATCAAATAAACCCTCTCTAGCATCAAAATTACCCTGTGCATCATCAAATAAATTTACATAGTCCTGCCTTTCCATATTTACTGTAGCTGTTATTCTACTACTATAAACACCACCAGTATCTATATATGTGTCAAAGTCATATGTTCCCTCTGATAAAACTGTACCGCCACCACCATCAAAGTTTCCTAAAGCATCATCAAAATCGCCAGAAATACTATCAAACAAAGCTGTATCTAACATTAAAGCATTATCAACAACACTTACATCTGTTTTTGTGCCTGTAAAACTAGGGTCTTGAGTAGAACTTGCAACAAGGTTTAGGTTTTTAACATTATTTATAAGAGCTACATTGCTTGTAGCATTTAATGATTTTAAACCAATTTTATCAACTGACCTTATAAAATATGTACCAGTTAATGCAGGAACACTTACTGTATTAGCAGGTCTTGATACCTTATCAATTAAGGTAATAGCATTAGAGAATATAGCCCCACTAGTTAAAGGTGAATGTCTAATTATGTAATGCGATAAATCTAAATCTGGTACTGGTGTCCAACTTAAATGAGCTTCTGTATCAATAATATTAACTTGAAAGTTCGTTACATCAGCAGGTGGTGCAGTTTTACCTACTACTTGATGTTGTGCTGATATAAATACAGACCTACTAACAGAAGTTACAGACCTAGCCCTTACATCATAAATGGCATTATCTTCTACGTTTGGTAATTCAAAATTAGAACTAGCACCCCTACCTAAGTTTATATAATTTGTGTCTGTTGTCTTTTTAGCTTGAACCTCAAAATCTGTTATAAATTGGTCAGTAGCTTGAACATTTACAATTAAAATACTTATAGCTTCTTCATTTAAAGCCCTTAATTCGTCTGATACTGATAAAACTGGTGATTGTACTATAAATGGGTTTGGTAAGGTTGTATCAACTATTTCATCTGGTGTTTGCTTTGTTCCAAAAGAATAATAGCTATCTTGATGTTCTGAACAAGTTAGGCTAATAGAATGGTCAGCATTTAAACTCATTCCTTGAACTCTAAAAGGTTTAGCAGAAAATCCAGTAGTAGCATGAGTAATATTAACTATATCGCCTATTGATAAATCTAAAGCTGTAGCATCAGCTTTAAACGATATATTTAAACTTGACCTTGAACGTCTTAATATAATTTCAGCCATTTCTTCTGCTTGAAAACCATTAGTCATCATAGAAAAATCAAATCTACCCTCTAATAATATACCACCATCTTCCGCTTTCATTGTTTCAAATTGGTCTGCTGTAGGCAATTCTGCATCTCCAACTGGTGGAAATTGTGCTGAATCTGATTGGTAATTCTTAGTAGGCTCAATATAATTAACAATAACCCTATTAAATCTTGAGTTTTTATTTTTACTTATAACATTAATACCACCTAGAATATTATCTTCAGTAAGGGTAATTGATGCTGTGCCAGATGTTTCAACTAATATATTATATTTTCCTGCTGAAAAGTTAAGGAAAGACCTAGAACCCCTTACAAAGTCTTTTACGTTATCTATAGCCTTTTTAGCTGTATCTACAACTGTATTACTGCTCATTAAAGATATAGTTGTTGTACTTACTGCATCACCAAAACCTAACCCAAAAGGGTATAAGTCAAAAGCATCACCACCTAAAGGTTGTACTTGAGTATCACATACATCACTAGCTGTTTGCCAATCTGCAAAATTACTATCAAAATAACTATCCGCTATACCCATTCCAAATCTATCATTTCTTAAATAATCTAATAGTTGAAGTATAGGATTATCTGAATATTCCCAAGTAGAACTATCATTTTGCCTATGGCTACCACTACCACCAGTAACAGTACTATCTAATCTTGGGTCATAAATTTCTCTGCCTTTAACAAGAGCTTGAACTGTAGGCACAGAGCCAAATTTATCTGCATTCCATTTAAAACGTATCGCTAAGTAAGCTAAACCAGAAAGTTTATGGTTATCACCCCAATTATTAGTTTCTTTTAGTAAAGTAGATGAAAATGGGCTTTCAACACCATAAAACAGTTGAAAAGTAATTAAACTTTCATCATCATAAAAATTTTCATCTGCTGAATTAACTTGAACAATAACACCCTCACCTAGTACACCATTTAAAACGACTTTTTTATCATTCACATATATTGCATCTACACCAGAGATTTGACCCTCACTTAAAATTAAAGCCATATATAAGTATTCATTATCAGTTCCAGAGGTTTCCATAAAAACAATATTTCCACCTACTTTTCTTGTTCCGTAAACAATAGGGATATGAGCATTAGCACTAATTTTGTTTAAAAGAATACCTCTTGCATTTTGGTCTGGTCTTAATGTGCCAAAATCTGGTATTTCTGGCATTGGTATTAGCCAACTTATAACATCTTCAATAATATCGGTAATACCATCAACAATATCATCAATAATATCTATTATGTCATCAATAGGATTCCAACCACCCATTTACACAAATCTCCAGTTACTACCCATATTTTTAAAACCTAATTTTTCAAAAACTGGGTCTATGCCTAATCCAGATGTAATAGATAAAACTATAGGCAAACCATCTGCTTGTCTTTTAACACTATCAATTAAAGTCTTTACTAATTTAAAATTTCTATAATCTTTTTTAATATACACTATTTGTATTTGCATAATTTCGCTTTTACTAAAAAAATATTCTGATTTATTAAACATACAACAACCAATTAATTTATCTTTATCTAAATCCCTCATTAATATAATTTTGCCTTTTTTCAGCATAGTATTAATAAAATGTATTAATTTACCCCTGTCAATATCTGGATAATTTGCATCTGCTAAATCAACATTTTTATATTCTATCGCCATTTCATAGATGCTTTCAACATCTGTTCTTTCTGCATAATATATATGGGTACTGGTCATTCTCTACCCCATTTAATATTTCGAACTGTTAAAGCACTAAAATTCATGCCAAAATCATTTGGGAAAAATCTTTGCTGTGAATTATTTGTAGTTGTTCTACCACTTGTTTTACTAAAATTACCCCAATGTGAACTTAATATTAAAACTAAAGTAGCTGTTGAAGTATTATCAGATATTTTAAATTCATCTATTGTTCCATAAAACAATAAAAAAGGGTCTGCTATAACACTTAAATTACTATCTAAGTAACCTTGGTAAATATAAACATTATCGTTAATTATATTTTCATTTAAAGCTAGGGAAACATAAGTTTGGTCAACAGCCGATAAACTAAGGGATAATGAGTTTTTTGTAGGTGCATTTGTTTCCTGTACCCCTGTTATTCCTCTAAAATGTCCATTAGCTAAATATGTTCTTGATGTTCCAGAAACACTAGATGTTATGTCAAAACTTGCATTTGTAAGATAAATTGGTGTTGATAGCCCTATTTCTACCAAAAGAATAGATTCAATTATTCCTGTAGTTAATTCTGTTTTAACTGCACTTGTTAAACCTCTGGGCATTACAAAGCCTCAATAACATCAAATTCATAATTAAATAAAAGGTTTCCGTCTTTATCAACTTGTCCACTAGCAAATTCTTGAGTATCGCTTGTTAAATGTACGTTAAAAGGAACTGAATCATAAGTTACTGAGCTATTATCCGCTAGTGCTTCCCTTAATGGTGGCTCTATAGTAACTGTAGCTGAATTACTTGATGAGGTTACATCTTCAACAACCATATAAACCTTATCATGTGCAAACTTGATTAAATCCCCTGCTTTTAATCTTCCTGCACCATCACCTGCAAACCCATCAATCGCTATTGTGGTATCAGTAGCAGAATGAACCCCATTAACTAACAAAGTATTTGTTTCGTTGCCCTGTGCATTTAAATAGCTTGGGAAAGTAACAGTAAAGTTTTCTTGTCTGGCTCTTTGTTTTATTATGAAAGCCATTATAGGTGCAAATTCAGTCCTAGTCATAGGTGGATAAGCTACTGTAAAACTAAATCTTTGACCTTGTACTTGTCTTCTAAAAGTCTTTCCACTATCAGTTTCAGACAATAAAGTCTTTTGGTTGCTTTTAAAATTAATAGCATTAAATCTTGTATTTGGTAATGCACCACTCATATTATCGCCATTTTACCTTTTTCATTAACTGCACTATTAATCATATTAATAATAGTACCCCTAGAATTAACCAATAATTGATTAAACCCTTTAGCATCTACTGTAGTTATATTAAAATTAACTGTAACTTGTTTTCCCATATTTCCTAGCTGACCATTTGGCACAACATTTGAAGCCCTATCTGGCACAACTAATTCGGGTCCTGCTTCTCCTACCATATAAGGTTGGTCTTGGTTCATACGACCACCAAGTCTTCTACCTTGATACTTTTGTTGGGCAATAGTAGCGATTTGCACAGCACCTAAAGCACCTATTAAGATAGCCATAGGTATATTACCTGTTGCTAATGCTTTCGTTACTCCTTGAGCAGTATTCATAAAGGCTTCAGCCATAGCTAGAGCTTTATTTAATTTAAATGCCGTTTTATTATTCTGTGCCATAGATGATAAGATAGCTTTACCACCTGCTATAATGGTGTCTTTCTTTTGTTGTTCTGTAAGATTAACCATTTTTAAATCTTGAAATTGACCAGACTTCATTATTGCACTTTGCTCATTAATAAATGACTGCCTTATATTCCTTTCTTCTCTGGCTGTTTTGTCAGCTATCTCTAATCTTTTTGTAGCTGTATCTTGAGCTATTAATAATTCCATATCAGCCATAGCTTGGAGTGCATCAATATCTCCAGTTTTTCTCATACCTTTAGCATCGCCAAATTCAGTTTCCATACCTGTCATTGACTGGGTTGCTTTTTGTTCTCTAGTACTTAAAAAACCACTAACATCTAATATTTCTTTGGCTTTTTGACTTTCTGTTGAAAGCTGTTTCATTTCTCCTAAAGATTTTCTTATAGCTTGTTCATAAGTACCCATTTTTGTAATATTTTCTTCTGTACCTATTAAAAGCTCTTGAAATACAGTTTTTCCAGTTTCACCTGCTTCGCCAAATTTATCTTTTACTTCTGTTAAAGGTGTTTTTAATCTTTCAGCAGTTTCTCTTAATTCTGCTATAGATTTATTTGCATCTTCTATTTGTTGCTTGCTTCTAAAAAGGCTAAAGCTATTCATTTTTTCTTGCATAAAAGCCATAGCATCTATTGTGTGACCTATAGCACTTCTTATTTCATCTAAAACGCCACCTATAATTAATATTAAACCTTTACCCTTAGTTCCTAACATCAAAAAACCAATTACACCCAAAGTATCAAATGGTGCAGGTAAAGCCCTTACATAAGTTACTAAATTTTCTATTGATTTACCTAAGAAACTAAAAACTGGCTGAAAAGTATCTAATACTTTAGCACCCATAATAAGAAAGTTTTGAAACCCTTCAACTAAAGATTTACCCATTTCTTCTGCAAACTTTTCTATGCTACCAAAATTTTTAGAAAGTTCTTTTTCTATAAGCATTGCACCAGATTTAATAAACTCAAATGGGGCAGAATCCATCATAGCCATCTTAAAGCCTAAGAATTTATCACCTATCATAGACATGACACCATCAAAGGTTTTAGCCATATCTTTACTTGCACCAACTACCGATAAAGTTCCGTCTTCAAAAGCTGTTAATATATGCTTTCTTGATTCCTCAGCACTTATTTGAACCCCTGCCTCAAAGCCCAATAATGCCTTTACACCCCTTTCCCTAAAAAGGTCTGCTGAATTTATTCCACTTGAAAATGTTCTTTGGATTTGTTCGGCTGTGGTTGCAAAATCTAATCCAGAAGCACTTGCAATATCACCAGTTATTTTAAGTAAGCTATTTAATTCTTCTGCATTTTTAGACACAACCGCTAAGTTTGCTGAACCTCTTTGTATTTCTGCTAAACTAAATGGAACTTGCCCTGCAAATTTAACAAGCCCTTTAAAGGCTTTTTCACCCTCTTGAGCATCTGCAAATAAAAATTTAAACCTAACTCTAAGGTTTTCCACCTCTCTTGCTGTATCTAGGAAACTTTTAGCAACTAATCCTGCACCTAAACCTATAAAGGCATTTCTTAAATTAAATACAGCACTTTTTAACTTATCAACCCCCATTGTGGCTGACCTCATAGCTTGCCTAGTCTTGTCTTTGGCTAGTATGTCTATGTTTACTTGTTTTGTTGCCACTATCTTCTAGCCTTTGCTAATCGTTCTTGTCTTTCTCTTTCATCACTTTGTAAAGCATAATACGCTATCCACATATTAAACTCACTTACTGACATTTGCAATATTTCAGAAACAGACTTGTGAAGTTTTTCGGCTAACCCAAAAAGGTTATGAAGTTCTGGGTCACTCTTTAGTTTTTTTTATTATCGTCAATATCATCGTTACCAGTACCCATAATTCTAGTAGCTACGTCAGCAATTACATTAGTATCAGCTTTGGTTTTAAATGCTAAAACATGAGTAGCATTAAACATTTTATCACCATCTTTGGTTAATGCTTTTTCTATAATTACATCAATCAAAACTATTAGGTCAGTACCAGAAGCACCCTTAAAAATTTTCTGTTTTTCAAGCATGTTAAAAGGTTTGCAGTATATAGCTTTATCACCTACTAAACCCCATTCTGGCACTTCGATTATTTGAGTTTCTAATGTACTAAAATGCTCTCTAACACCATCAAAGTAGTCTATTTTTTCTGTCATATCTTACACAGTACCGATAGTAATACCACCAGTTCCTTGTAATGATACAGTTCTAGTTGTAACACCATCAAGTGTAACACCAACTGACATTCCAGTTACAATTCCAGTTCCACTAAAACTTTCATCACCACTTGCATTACCCTCTGGTAAAAATACAAAGCTAAGGCTTGAACCTTGTACTAGTGATGCTTGTTGTGCATTAGTTTCGTCATAGTTCATATCAATAGAAGCTGTAAATGTTCCTCTACCTACTAAATATGATTTATTGGAATCTTCTAATGCAGTAGTTTCAACAACGTCTTGAGTTGTGTCTAGGGTGTAACCTGTAACATTTCCTATGGCTGTTCCGCCAACAGTTACAACTCCCTCTTTTCCGTGATGTGTAGCCATGTTTTACTCCTTATCTGTGGTTTCTTTATCGCTTTTTTGGGTTTTATTTGCAACATTTTTTTCGGCTTCTTTATAACCTAGCTTTTTAAAATGCTCCAAATTCTCTGCTGTTATGGTAATAGTATCTTTACCTTTAACGATTTGTATGTCTTTAGCCATTATGAATCTCCTCTAGTATATTCATAGAAAACCCTCGCTGTTACCCTAACACCCCCATAAGGGTAAATAGTTCCCTCATCTGTTGATGCTTCGATAACTTGAGTATCTATAGCGTTTCCATTTCTGGTTACATCATTATCTAATGTTTCTTCTATAACTTCAATTAATTGATTTCTTTTCGTATCAATATTTGTATCTGTACCTTTTGCAAATGCTACAATTAAAAAATCTATTGTGCCATTATAACTTCCAGAACCAGTATCACCTATACTTGCAACCTCTCTTGTTTCATCACCACTTTGTACAAACATTGCAGGGAATTGAGCATCACTTAATTCTTCAACTTCAAATGGTTCTCTAGTAATCTTTTTAAACTCAATAGGGCTTGTTACAGCATCAAGTTTAGTTATTATATCACTAGCTATATCTTCTCTTTTGCTCATATTCTCATTTCTTTAAAATAAAACTTTGCAAATTCTGCTCTTAACTTATCTTCTTCTTTATCGCCTATAGCAAAAAAAGGTCTTTTAATTTTTCGCCTACCTACACCAAATGTATCGTGATAACTCGCTATCTTTTCTCTTTCCTTATTAGCAAAAAACAATGTGCTTTTCATACCACCAGTTCTGAAGTCTAAACTCCTAAACATTTTACCAGTATCAGTTAAATCTACAAAACCAGTCTGCCTACCCCTCTTTTTTCGCCCTCTGACAGTAGAACTTGCATAAGGTCGCATATTACCACCATCTGGCAGTTTACCGCTCTGTGTACGCTTGGTAATCATCAGAACAGCCATATTTGAAACTCTTTTTAAACCTTTATCAATAACTGACTTTTGCTTTCGAGTTATATTCTTTAAAAAGTTTGTAACCTCAATATTATTTATCTTGGCTGATACTTCCATTATCTCACTAATCTTAGGCTGTGCAGAGCTTCTTTTTCGCTATCTGAGACAGTACCACCACCATCTTCGTCATACTCAACACCATCTCTTAAAATAGCTTGAAATTCCTCTTCGTATCTATCCCTATAAAAATCAATCTGTACTTGAAATGTATCTTTGCCCTCGCCTGTGTCTGGGTCACGCCATTTAGTTAAGATTGGATAAATATATTTCCATAAAGACAAATAAACTACCGATTGTGTCCATTGTGCATCTGTTAGCTTACTATTAGTCATTTCAACAGAAGTTATTTTAGTAATATCCTTGTATCTGACTTGATGCCTATATCTTTCCCACCATTCTTCTCGAATACGTCTTAGAACATCATTTTCAGCAAACTGTAATTGGTCAGCAAAATCAGCTATGCCAAAACCTAAAACATCTGGCTGTATCTTCTGTAAATCTGTATTAGCTACTGCAAATTCAGTTGTTGCCATTATTTAGCTTTCTTTTTAGATTTTTTTGATTTCTTAGGAACTTCTGGTTGCCACTCTGGGTCACCTTTAGTTTCAACTACTGGCTCTGCTTTATGTTTACCATCATATACAGACCAACCTCTTTGAGTCCAAATCTTTATGTTAGGCTCATATTGTATTTTTAATCTTTCAATAATCTCGCCATTTTTATTTATTAATTTAACAGTTTCCATTTTAAACCTCATAAATAAAAGGGGAGGTTTCCCTCCCCAGTTAGATTAGTTAGCAACTGAATCCGCTGTTAACTTAACTCCATAGCTGTCATGAAGTTCTCCAACTCCATATACTGCTGTGGCTACGATTTCATCTGCTCTTAGTGAAGCATCTCTTTGTGATTCAATCTTGAGGTCTTGCATCATTGCTACACCTAAAGCATCTTGTGAGAATACACCACCAATACTATCGCCAGAACCATCAACTGTTATATTTGAAGATTCAAAGATTTGTATCCCTGCAATTTGACCTACGAAACCTGCTCTCATTGCTTCGTTACCTAAGTCTGGGATATTTGCTGAACCTGCAAAAGTATTTGTTAATGATTTCTTAACATTAAAGATTTGCTTTGGATGGAACACACCATAGTATGGTGCAGGTGCATTATTAGTTCTTAACTCTGTACCTGCTTCAAATAAGTCTTGAATTGTTAATTCTTGACCTGCTCCACCGCCTTTTTCTGTAGAAAATCCAGTAAATAATGCAGATAAATCAGCATCCATCTTTCTGGCTATGGCTTCACCAAATAACCTACCAATATCCCCTGCAACATTTCTTGATGCTGAGTTTCTAGCTAGGTCTGTTAGTGTTGTCATGATACCTACTTCAGATGCTGTTATAGTTACTGATGTTGGGTTTACTGCTGTGTTAGATAAATCTGTTGCTTCTGCTACCGCACTTGCAGAGACTGTTCCGTAAATCGGTACTTCTACTGACTTACCACCGCCTATGATAGTGTAGTTTCTAACAAGATTTCTCATAATTGACTGTTCGCTTGCCACAAATAATGCTTCAGCGACTATTTCGGTATATAGTTCCGAAATGGTGGTTGAGGTTGTTTCGTTTGCCATCTTTTTCTCCTATAAATATATAGCAATTAATTGTTAATAACTATTCTTCTTGATTGGGAGTCACGTTGCTTTCTGTATTCAGCATACTTCTTCCTATCATTAGGATTAGTCATATCTAAATCACTCAAATTTAAAGGTTTATTGAGTTCAGTCCTATCCACATTTGACACAGAGCCAGAGCCACTAGGAGTAGCACCAACAAAGTGCGGGTTTTGTGTTAAAAACTCTTGAACCAACTCGTCAGTAGTAAAGAGTTCCCCATTTGAATTATACCTTGGTAATCCCTTAGAATCAAGTATTTCTACATTTCCACTTTCATTTAACTTAATTTGTGGCTGTAAAAGGCTTACAACTTGGTCTGGATTAATAGCTTTATTCTTAGATGCTGAAGATAATAATGATTTATTTATCTTAATATCTTTTAATTGGCTTTCCAAGTTTGACCTTTCTTTATGCCATTCTTGGGTTTTATTTTTTAGGATTTCTTCAAATTCACCTTTCTGAATTTTTTGTTTTTCCTCTAATTCTTTTTGTGTCTTAACAGCATTAACAGCTATATCTAAATCTTCTACACCTAATTTTTTATACATTTGGCTTCTTTCCTGTGCCAATCGTTTCTTAACAATCTCTGTTACTTGTTCTTGAGTAAAACCTTGAGCAGTAAGATTTTCTTCTGTGGTTTGTTCTTCGACTGTATCAGTAGTCTGTTCTACTTTATTTTCTTCCATTTAAATCTCCTTAGTTGGATATGCCTTTTTATAACATAAGTATAAATATTAGTCATCATCTTCTGGTTCTAGCCAATTATAATGACCCTCTTTTTCTGCTATTTCGTGTAATCTTTGAAACATAATTTCATCAAAACTAGCAAAATATAAATTATCTTCTGGCTTCAAATCTCTGCCTATTTTTCTAAATTTCTGATAATCTTCTAATGTAATATTTTGTTTTTCTACTATTTCTCCTGCTTCTGCTATGATTTGTCTCATTTTAAAACCTCATTTTCTAAAAATTCTATAAATTTAGGGTCAACTAATTCTTCCCTACCCATGTGATACAAACTAAAATTTTCTGCAAACCATTCTTTTGTATTTGCATTAGAATATCTAGTAGCACCACCATTAATGCTTTTTACTTTTTGCCTTAAAGCATCTTCTATTGGTGCAAAATCCCATAGACCTTTTGTTTTATTTTTCATTTGATGTACTTGGTGACCAAATTCGTGATATGCTATATTTCTAAATCTATCTATTTCTTCTTTAAAATAATAAAAAGCATTGTGTGGTCTTGCCCAAGTGTCTGGTTTTGTTTTTCTTTCTTTTCGAACTAATGATTTATTTTTGTCATTAAATTCAAAATTATCTGCTAAACTTTGTTCTTTGTTATATCCTCCTTTACCTAATAAAGCATCTCTAAAACTTCTTTGTGTACTTCTATCAACATTTTTTCGGTTAAAATATTTTGGATTTATATATAAATTACCATCGCCCATAGCCATCAAGGCTCTTTTTTTCGCAGTTACTGTAACAGACCTTAATTTTGGAACATTATAAAGTCCTGCTAATTCATCTAATTCTTCCATTATAGAATTTAATTGACTTGCTATTTCATCATCAAGTTTTTCAACTCCAGTAACTTTGCCTACATTACTTGTTCTAAATCTTGAGCCAACATCATATCTTTCATCTTTTGCATTTTTGGTTATTTGTTTTTGCAGTCTATCTGCAACAATAGAACTAGATACAACATCGATTTCATTTTCTTTTACTGGATTATTTAATGTTGACCTCCTGCCCTTTTTAATTGGTGCAGTTGGTTCTTGTTCTTCTTCTGGCTGTTCTGGTATTTCATCTACTTCTTCATCTATTGTGGGTATCCAAGTATGCCTACATCTATAACCACCCCTAACAATAAAAGGGTCTCCTGTTGATTTACCTGCCCAACCTTGAGTATTCCATATTTCTCTTATTTGTTCTTCTGTAAGAACCCTATTAAGCATCCTTTGGCAAAATTCTCGGCTATCTCTAACTAAAGTGCCTGTGTAAGCAAACTTATCTATTCCTGCTTCTTTGGCTTTAGCTACTGTAAACTGCCCGTGGAACTGCATAACTGAATCGTGGGCTATTTGTCCTGCATATCTTCTAAGGTTGTTTCCTGCCCTATCTGAGGCATACTGAGTGTGTAATTTTCTTATTGCTTCGTCTACTTGGGCTTTTTTGCTTACATCAAACTTATTTTCATTAACAAAATCTACTAATTCATTAATTTCAGTTATATTTGACTGTTTATAAACCCCATTAATATGAGACCTAATATTACTTACCATATCCTCAAATGGTCTACCTGCTATTGCACTCTGATAAACCTCATCATTAATAACTTTTAAAAATCTTTCAGCTATATCCTCAAACCCACTAAATGACTGAAATTTAAGTGCATTTATGGTCTGCAAATCAACTTCTGTTAGGCTTTTAAACTTTTTGGGTATTTTTAGCTCACCAAAATTATCAAGAACCTCTTTAGCTATTTTGTTATATTCATCATTAATGAGTATATCAGCTTCTTTTAGAAAGTTATCCTGTATGGCTTGTCTTATCTTAGGCTGTAACTGTATTGCTAGTCTTTGGCTAACTAATTGACCTTTACTAGCCCTTGTAACCTCTTTAACAACGTCATTTTCAAGATTGTATAAAACATTTAATAATCTTTCTTCGTGTTGGTCAGCTAATTTTTCTAATATTCTGGACATTTATTATAATGGAAAGTCTTTTTTCCATGCCCTTATAGACCAGTATGCAGGGCTAAGTGTCTTTTGCCCTTTTACCTCTTTTAAAACACCGCCCATACGAGCTAGAAAAGATTTTTGTCTTGC
>Ga0208162_1000948_pt1 | contig 15775 bp, 12 predicted proteins | sample CB_VirMetaG_4_FD_184539 | JGI IMG/M metagenome (GOLD analysis project Ga0208162, IMG submission 184539) | Freshwater to marine saline gradient viral communities from Chesapeake Bay - CB_1508_1M Viral MetaG (SPAdes) (version 4) | ecosystem: Environmental > Aquatic > Marine > Coastal | place: USA... | reverse complement strand
TTCACAAAGGGTACAGGTATTATGTATTTCTATTGGGATGCAGAAAAACGCTCATTTATGAGTAAATCTGGTGGATGTTTGAAGGCAGAAGTCATCGATATTCGTAGATTTAGAGTCGCAGACCCATATATTCAAGATATTCAAGAACAAGAATATGTTATTTTTGTATCAAGAGAACGCATCAATTCAATCGAAGCAAAATATGGAATCAGAGTGAAACCAGATGATGAAGACTACACACATTTAACTGAAAGACATATTGCAACAGAAGAGATTGATGAAGAGTTTGCAAATGTGTATACAAAATTCTATCGTAATGAAGAAGGTCAAGTACATTTTGTGATATCAACAGTCACAGAGTTACTCAAACCTGCGACACCACTCAATCCTTTTTATAAAGGAAGCAAAGTTGAAATGCCAAACACCACTTCATTGATGGATGAGATAAAACAAAAGAAAATGTCAGATGCGGTATTTAATTTATATCCATTTGCAAGTCTTGTACTTGATGAAAGAGACAATTGTTTCTATGGTTTACCAGGCGCTAAAGAGCTTATTGAAGCCCAAAAGTCTATCAACCACCACTTCTCAGTTTATGACAAAGGTGTTCAAGATAATGTCTTAGGTGGTTATGTATATAAGCGTGGCGTGTTAGGTGAACAAGAGATTACAACTGAGAACGGACAAATATTACAACTTGATTTGATGCCAGGTGAAGATTGGAGAAATGTCTTTGGTCGTATACCTACAAACAATGTTCCTCAAGATGCACTAGGATATAGTGGTAACTTGATGGGAGTCATTCGTCAAGTGAGTGGCGCATCAAATATACAAATTGGTCAAAGTGATTATGCTGGTCAGTCTGGTAAACAAACACAAATGCTATTACAAAGAGCAAGAGAAAACTCAAGTGATATGGCGATGATGTTCAATGACTTCAAAAGAGAAGAAGCAGAAATTATGTTTTTATTTTCAAAGTTCTTCTATGACAACGAAGACTTTTCAGTTGTAGACCACGGATTCAAAGAAGATAATATAACAAGTTATCAAGGTATGGATAAATTTAATGGTCAAGACTATATGGACAAAGATGTAATGATTGATGTTAAAGTTGGACCTGCGTCATCGTTTAGTGAATTTAGTTCACTCGAACTTTTAGGATTGATGGTTCAATCAGGACAAGCGCCACTTGAAGTATACATTAGTAATCTTCCAGATAATTATGTAAACAATAAACAAGAGTTATTAAATATGCTTCAAAGCAATAGTCAAAAACAAATACAACAATTGCAACAACAATTACAACAATCAAAAATGATTATGGACCAAATGAACAAACAATATCAAAAGACACAGAAAGATATGCAAAACATAGATACAGTCATCCAAGAAAATGCAAGACTCAAATCTATGATGGCAGATTTAACTGCTAAAATCTATGAGCAAAACTCTAGTCAAGCACAAAGAAATGCTGAGATGACTAAAGATATGCAACAATTATTACAAGCAGTCAAGAAGAAATCTGCATAAGAAGTTTCATTATTTAAGATTTTTATGTTATTATAAAAATAAAGTCGTGTGCTATCAGCGTTAAGGTAGTGTCGCACACTCAAGCGTTAGAGAGGAGGACATATAAAATGTCAGAAGAAAAAGTAGTACAACAAGTTCAAGATTCAGATGAGCAATTCATCAACTCATTACTTGGTACCGATGGGTCTGAAGACGAAGCTGCAAAAGCAGCCGAAGCTCAAAGAATAAAGAACAAAAATGCTGAGGAAGCTCGTAAAAGACGAGAAGCTGAAGCAAAGAAAACGGAAGCAAAGGTTGAAGAACCAAAAGCTGAAGTTAAAGAGGAAGTTAAGGTTGAAGAGAAAAAGCCTGAACCAGTAGTCGAAGAGGTCAAAGAAGAACCTAAGAAAAATAATGTTAACCGACTTGGTGAACAACTTGTTCAATTCAAACAAAAATATCCTCAAGTGGACTTAGAACAACTTGACAAAGATAGAGTGTTTAAACGCTATATTGATGGTAAGTTATTAGGTTCAAAAGATTTTACTGATTTGTATGAAGAGTTCGTAGCATTCAAGTCAGAGCTTAGTGGTGTAGAATCTCAAGTTATACAGAGAAACTATGTCAAAGCACAATCAAGTAGTGGTTCTAGCACAAGCACATCCACTACATCTGGTGATGTTTATAGTGAGGATGAGATGAGACAACTTTCGAGTAAGCTCCCATTGATGAATCCTAGAGATGTTGCTAAAGTAGAGGAAAAGCTGAAGCGTTCTATTGCTTATTACGATAAAAAATAATAAGGAGATAAGATTATGGCAAATACTGCTTTTGCAAAGTTACCTGCTCTTTCTGCTCAAATATATAAAGAGTGGTATCCAATGACAGTGTTGGTTCAATCTTGCGATAACTCTTTTGAAGGTGAACTTAACTTAGAAACTCGTGAATTAGACATTCCTGTTTATCACGACCTAACTGTTCACACTACTTCAATCAAAGAGCGTGATTTAAAACCAGCATCCATTGAATTTATTAAAGCATCAACTAAGAGAGTATCTATCGACAAAGGTCGTTACTCACACTGGGGTGAAACAAACCTAAACAAATTGATTGACCAATTATCAAATGAACAATCTATCGTTCGTGCAAAATTGGTACAAAAATGGGCTGTTGAAGCTGAGAGAGAATTAGGATTATTCGTTTCTGGCTTACCTGCTAAACAAACTATCAATACTGCTACTGCAACTATGTTGCCTGCAGTTACTGGTGTTAATGCAGCTGGTAAATTAGTTGCTTCTAATGTTATTCGTTTCTTAGACATTATGAAAGCTCAACCAATGAAAAACAATATGATGCCTGAAGAGTTTACTCTATTCGCATCAGAACATTTTGAAAGCATTCTTCGTGATGCTAACTTACAATTTGACGCTATTCCATCTGCAGCTGGCGCATTCGAAGCTGGTGAAGTAGGTAGAGTAAATGGTGTTAATGTTCGTAAGATTCAAATAAGTGACCTTGTAACTAGAGACCCAAGTACAGGGTTAGTAACAGCTGAAACTGCTGTATGGAAAACTCAAGATGGTATTCAATATGTTGTTCCATATAGAAATACAGTTTCATATGAAATTATGCCAGACCAAGTATTGATGGGTGGTACAGGTTATCAAACTATAGAGTACTATGACTTCTTTAACCTATACCCAACTCGTTTATACAAAGTGTCAATAGAATATGGCGCGTAAGAGAGGAGATATAAAAAATGGCTAGAAAACATATTCCAGTAACAATCGTTCGTCCAGGTGTCGAAGAAATGGTTGGTTACTCATTCGCTACAGTTGACCAAACTGACTTAGCAAGTTTTATTCCTTTCCGTTATCCGTTTGCTGACATATCAAACTTATCAGCATTACAATCAGCAGGTTTCTTCCGTCACGGTAAGCAACAACCTTCTGGTGGTGCTGCAAGTGCAGCTGTGTCAAGTGAATTAGGTGGTAGTGCATCAGCTAATGCTTCAAGTACTTTAGGTTATCATTTACCAAGAAGTGAAAAGCTCGTTCTACTTGTTCAAGTAGTAGAAGCTTTAACAGGTGGTTCTGATAAATTAACAGTATCTTTATCTGGTTCAAGCAAATACTTACAAGACGCTGTTGCTCTTGAAGTTACTGCTCCAGCAGCTGGTTCAATTTTTGAAATCCCACTATTCAACTTTGGTTTATACATTGGTGATGAGGGTGAACTCAAAATAAGTCAAGCAGTTACAACTGCGGCTGACAAAGACCACATCAAGTATGCTCTTGTTTCAAGAGAAGGATAAAAACATTTATGAGGTAAAGGCCACACTTTTTCGTGTGGTTTTTATCTTACTATGATATAATAAAAATAAGGTGACATAATGCGTAGGAAAAATCAATTATATGAAGTAGAAATCAAATCAAAAGCTCTATTAGATGAAGGTAAAAAAGGTTTCATCTGTTACTTTAAAGGTGGAAATAAAAAGACTATTATAATGAATGTTCAAAAACTATATCCACAATACACAAAACCAGAAGATTCTCCAGTTGTAAATATTACTCCTATTAGGTATAACATATACGAGGGAAGAAAAAATGGTGGAGAGATTAAACAAAAACAACAAATTTTTGAAAGAAGAGGTAACTTTGTATGAAACTCTGGGAAATAAAAGCTCAATCACTTAGACTAATGTTTGCAGATACAGATGTTAGTTTTTCAGAAGCTGAGTTTCAATCAGGTGGTGCTATTTATTCGAACTCAAACACAAAAGAAAAAATGACACGAATGGAAGATAGTATTGCAAGAGCGATTGATATGTATTACCAATACAACAAGGAACAAACAAAGATATGGGATAGTGTTCCTTTACACTACACTTTTGTTATTACTGATAACACAACTAATTCAACATACACATTACAATCAGGAGAAAGTCTAAGTAGAGATGCTTACGGCGTTCACACTGTTGTTGATTCAAATGGAGCAGTTGTTAAAAGTGATATATCAGTAGTGTATACTTTTTATAATTATTTAAGTACAACTACAGTAGGCAATACAAAACCTACAGACTTTTCTTTTCCTACACGAATCGATTTATTAAAAGATAAAGATTATGTCAATCCAATGGAAAACATTGGTTACTATTATGATGAAGCAACAGAAAACATTTATTTTTACGACCAAGATTATGCGTCTTATGATAGCGACACGGTAAAACTTGCACTTAAATTTAGAGTGTACTACAAAATAGATATTCAAAATATAGACCCTGAAGCATCAAATGCGTATAACTTAGATGTAACAGCAACAACTGGAATACCAGAAGATATACAACGAATGATACCTTACTTTGTAAAGGGAGAACTCTATGAAGAAGATGAACCAGATATAGCAAGAGCAGCAAAACAAGAATATATTGCTTATATTGCTCAAAGACCTAGAAAAATGTTTACTAAGATACAAACAAAAGTGAAATCATACAAACGAAGCGAGGAGTAGTGAATGCCTAAACAAAGAAAAGTCTTTGCGATGCGTAACTTCTTAGGGCTAGATAAAGAAAACAAAGCTCTAAAAGTTGCTCCCTTTAGGGCATCGGATGGATACAACTTTCAAATAGATAGTCAAACACTCAAGACAAGAGAAGGTTTTGTTATCGACTCTTTTATTGAATCTGACTTAGCATCAAATGAATCTGTTATTGATTGGTATGAATATAAAGGCGCAACCCTTTATGTTACCACGGCAGGTTTTTATGTTGTATTTGGCACTTCTACTACAAACTTATTAACAGACACAACAACAACAGTTAAGTCAACTTTAACTGGGATAAACTTCACAGGTAAAAAACCTATATTTAAAGAAGAAAAAAATGCGTTATTTATTTTTGGATTAGGCGCTATTTATGTTTTTAGTATTTTATTTACAACAACAGCGCAAACAACTATTGATAAAATTATTATTTATGATTTAAAATCAAAACCAACGAATCCGTTTAGTGCTGGTAGTGGAGAACAAGCTCCAGCATTTAATTATCAAAACTATGTTGACTTACCTTCACCATATGAGCCAACGCTTTTTATAGGCGATGCAGCGTTTGATGATGTCAATTTGTTATCAAATGTATCTAAATATAAATTGTTTGCTAAAGATTCTGGAGAATCAGAATATTCTAAATACTATTTACCAACACATTACGATGAAGAAAAACACGGAAGTTTTGATATTTCAAATAATTTAGATATTAAATTTTATGATGGCGTCTATGATGATGTTAGTGTCTTTCCAATTTTTTTAGGCGTTGATATAGAAAATTTTACTTACAGTTCAAGTGTACACGGAGGAGTTTTAAACTCAGTCAATATAGATATTGAAGAAACTTTTTATCCAGAAGAAGCTTTTGAACACTACCATCATACACAAAACGCATCAGATACATATATTAAACAACGATACGGATTAACAAAAGAAAAGTTTTTTAGATTCAAAGTCAAAGGCACGGAACAAAATGTTTTTGAATATTTAATGAACTACATAAAAAATAATATTGACCAAACATCATTTACAAACAAAGTGTTTAAATTTGATTTAGATTACCAAGTAACAAACATAGAAAAGAAAGAATCAGACACAACACAAGTGATAGGAACAGAAACAAAAAACGATACAGTTGAAGTTTATGTTCAATTAAGAAAAACAGAACTTGCTCAAAAACATTTAGATACAAGTTTTGGAAGAAACTTTCAGTCATCAGTAGAAATAACTGAACTACCTGCAAGTCAAACTTATCCATCATATCCAACAGCTCAATCAGGAACGAATGTAACGGCAGTTGAATTACAAAATCCAAGAGAATCAGATACATCAGACTTACAAGCTTTTGCAGAACAGGCTTTAGTTGATGCAGTTGAATCGGATATAGCAAGTTATAGTGGAGGAAACATTGTAGAGTATAAAGGTAAGTTTTATTTCGAAACAACAACTACAGGACCATCATCTTATAATACACTTGATTCAAATGTTGCAGAAGCTTTGGCTCAATCATCATATCCTGCATATCCATCATATAATGCTGGAGGATTAAATGAAGTTACATTGGGTGTTATATCTAGTTCTATTTATGGTTATCCATTTTTTGAAAAAGCAATTGAAAGCGACTTAGAAAACTTTATTCAAGCTAATGATTCGTTTTCCTCTTATACCACATCTCAACAAATATTTGTTAAATATCAAATAAGAGGTTTTGATGGTGGCATCGATTACTACGCAAGTAGAATCGCTAAAATTGATTATGTTGTTGGCGCAAGTCAAGTTGTTGAAAAGAGAATATCTGCAAATATTAAATTCAAAATACTAGACACTGCGCCAAACACCATTGGGTCTTTGTATAACTTTAGATTTAACCCAAGTAAAAATTGGTTTGAATTAGAACTAAGAGATTATTTCTTTGATTATAATTTAGAACCAAGTATTGAAGTAACTGTTAACTTTAATGAAAATCCAGATTACGATTTAATATCTCAAAGTACTTTTGGTGTTTTATTTGGTAGTGAAGATAGACTCTTTCTTGCAGGACATCCAGACTATCCAAATATTGATAGATATAATGTATCTAATGATTTACTTGGAGATAATGTGGCAAATCAAAGTTATGAATTATCTTACTTCCCATCAAAGAACTACCGAGTACTTGGGGGAAAGGGAGCAATCAATGGTTATGTTGAAGCGACAGATACACAACTTTATATTACAAAAGCACACTATCCAGGAGATGCTAAACTATTTATAAGAGAACGATTTTTAGATGAAAAAGGTTTGGCAGGATATAAAGAATTTAAAACAAACATATTAGAAACACCAATCAATAATCGTTGTATTGTTCGTTTTTACAATGACATTTTGATGTTAACAAAGAATGGTTTGTATGGTGTTGAGATTGCATCAAATGTTTTAACAAATGAACGACTACTAAAATTAAGAAGTGGATATGTAAACAAACATTTAAAATCTCTTATTGCTACAGCAACAACTGCAGGAAAAGACATTTATATTGTGGAAAACAATCAAATGATGTATATTTTTATTGGTCTTGATGTCTTTGTTGCAGACAGTCGTTACATATCTAAAAATGAAAATAGTGAAATCGAAAACCTAAGTTATGAGTTGATTCAATGGAAAACAAAAGAAGAATACTCAGCAGCTAAATTTAAAGATAATGTCTTATATGTTATAGGTAATAATAAAGAAGTTAAATTAAAACTTGTTGAAGACACCGATGAAGATTATGTTTCAGACTATAGTAGTTCAAGTATGTCTACATCTAACTTTACACTACAAGCTAATTTTTTATTTAATAATAATTTCTTACAAATATCTGGTGGAACATCTGCAGCAGATACTTTTACAAACTTTTCAAAATCAAGTTTATTTTTGACAGAAACGAATGTAGCAACAGAAATATTTGCAAAACGCACACAAGACTATTTAGTGACATCATATTCAAATGGTGTTGCAACATTGACAAAACAAAACAATAGTCCTCGTTTCTTCAACACAGTTTCTTCAGGAGACACTGTATTCTTTACAGATGATAACGGTGTTCGATTAGCTGGAACATTTACAATCAACACAATTACTTCTACAACTGCAACTATAAACTCAAGTGTTGATATAAGTAGTTTGACTACAACAATAAATAATATAGGTGTGGATGTTTCTAAAAAAAATCTTTACCCTGTTATTGCATTAAAAAATGGAACAGACTATTATTTTAAGTATTCTAGAAATGAATATGCTAGTAGCTTTGCTTATGATTTAGGTGGAAGTGGTACGCCAACACAAGATGCTATTTCTAAGTTTAATGAGCTTAATAAATATTTTGAAATTATTTTTAGTTCATCTGGCTCAAAAAATGCTATAATAAGTACAAGAGAACCTATTGTGTTCTTATGGCAAAGTTCGATGACAGACTTTGGAAATAATTTAATGGAAAAAACGATGTATCGTGCAAACCTTTATGCAACCAAACAAGAAACAAGTAATTCCTTATTATTTGGTTATAAAACAATGAGACGATATAAATCTATAGATGAGACAAATAGTATTAAAGTTTTAGATTTTGATATTAACACATCGATTGCAAATCAATTTAACTTAAATGATTTAGGCTTTAATTTATTTTCAATAAACACTTTTGAAGAATCTGGAATGTCTTTTCCACTAAAAGAAAATAATTTTTTATACATACAATTCTTAGTCAAAGCTTCTGGTCGAGTTGAACTCAATGCGATTGAAGCAATTTACAAAGATAACAGAAGATTAAAAAGTATAGGATAGGAGGATATATGGCTTTAAACTTAACACAAACAAGAGTATCAAATAGTGAAAAGCAAGAGATTGTTGATAAATCTCCAGAGTCTGTTTTACCTTTGAACCCTACTGCTCAAGGTTGGACAGGCCAAGCAATAAAAAGACAATTATCTATTTATGTTACTGATGAACAAGCAAGCGTGTTAGCACTTGTAGCAAACAAATTTGATAATGTGTCCGATGCACTTGGCGCACTTGAAACACTTGTAGATTCAAAAAACAGTGGTGTCCATTATGATGATGACTTACCACCAGTAAATTTAAGGTATAATAACCTTACATATTTTGATGAAGATTAGGAGAAAAAAAATGACAAAAAAAGAATTAGAATTAAGAGTCCAAGAACTCGAAAAAGAATTACAAAAAGCAAACAAGTACGAAGAAGTAAAAAAAAGAAATGACCAGTTAGTACAACAAGTATATGACAAGAACAAAGAAGTAAAACAAATTAAAGAAGAGTTAAAACAACAACAAGAAAAATTTTCAAAAGTAAACACGACATACAATCAATTAGCAAGTATATTCGATGAATACATTAAGTCATATAATGATGCCATCGAAACACAAAAATTATTCTTAAGAAGCAATTTAAGAAGTCAAGAGTTAATGAACTCTAAAATAAAAAAATTTAATGGTTCGGATGAAGGAGGAACTAAATAATGCCAAATATGACAATTAAGCGTTGGGATACAAGCGCAAATAATAATGCTGGTGGTTGGGTAGAACAATATCCAAAAACTGTTACCACACAGCTATATGATTCAAGCGGTGGTGCCGTTTTTGAAACGATAGGTAGTGAGGACAAAATTAAAGTAGAATATTTACCAAACTCGGTTTTTGATAGTTTAAGATTTTTTGGTTCACTTGATGTAAGGTCTTCAAACACAAATAGAGTGAATGATATGATTGATGTGTTGAAAGGCATTTATGATAATGCAAACACAAATGATAGAAGTTCAATTGGTTACTATATTGTTTTTTCTCACGATGGTACATTAGCACAAGCCAACTCAAATACAGCAGGAGCAATTGCGACTAGTTTTTATGGACAATTTACTTATAAACACGATGATTCTTCAAGTTCTTCTGCAACAAGTGTTACAGTAGAAGCTGGTGATTGGGCTGTAATTGAGTCTGCTTCTGGTTCAGGAACAAGTGGCGACCCTTTCATTGTTACTTTATCTATTATTAGTAATACTTATGAATTATATCAAGGTGCAACAAGTCTTGCCGATGGTTCTCCAGGTCTTGTTCCAGCGGCTTCAAGTGCAAATAGACTTAAATTTTTGCGTGGTGACGGTACATACCAAACACCAACTGACACAAACACATTTAGAACAGTAACAGCAGGTGGTAATACATTAGGTGAAAGTGAAACTTTAGCATTTACAGCAGGAACAAATGTGTCTATAAGTGAGAATGCTGGTGCAGTAACAATTGGAGTTTCAAATGAAAACATTCAAGATGTTGTTGGTGGTATGGTTACTAGTAATACTGAATCTGGTATATCAGTTACTTATAGTGATGGTGGAGTTGGCACAGGAAAATTAAACTTTAGTGTTCCTGAAATGGTTGGTGGTGCATTAAATACAGCTGGTACTGCTGGTTTAGCTCCTGCTCCAGGAGTTGCTGATTTTGGTAAATTTTTAAGAGGAGATGCAACTTATCAAACACCTGCAAGAAGAATTGTAGAAATCAACGGAACATCAGAAATATCTTCTTCAGCTTCAGAAGCTTTAGACCTCAAATCAGCTTTAGGTATTGTTGTATCAGCTGGCTCAAACACAGGAGAAGCAGAATTTAAAATGCAATATCCAATAGCAGTTTCAAGTTCAACTCCAACAACTTATCAAGTAGCAGATGGAATTTGGTTTCACATATAATAATTAGGAGGGTAACACAAACCCTATGAAGATAAAAAAGTATGATTCGGTAAACGGATGGGTTCAACAATATCCAGAAGTCAATGTTGGCGCAATTGTAGTAAGCACAGATATTGATGATTTAACAGGCTCAACAGATGAGTATTTTTTGCGTGCCGATGGTTCTTGGGCAAAAGTAGAAGATTCTGGTAATCAATTTGTAAACATATCTGGCGATACAATGACAGGTGACCTTAAGTTTACAAATGCAACAGACATCGGTGTAGAAAATGCAAGTGGTAATTCTTGGTATCGACCAGAAGACCAATATGGTAATACACATATCGAAGTAAGGTCAGGTAAAGGTATTTATGTAGATGCGGACATAGTAGCATTTAGAAGTCAAACAAATACAGATAGAATGCGTATTGATTCAGCAGGTAATGTTGGTATAGGAACGACAAGTCCTAGTTCTAAATTAACAATAAATAGTGGCGACCTTCTTATGAATGCTGTAGGTGTAAACGCAGCCCCTAGTACAGATGGAATGAAACTTTCTGGTTATGGTTTAATGGGAAATAGAGGGGCAATTTATGTTACAAATACAAACTCTAGTGGCGATATATCATTTCACATAGGTGGCGTTCACGGCTCTGGTGATAATTTAATGCGTCTTGACGGTTCAACAAGTCGTGTAGGTATTGGAACAGCAAGTCCTACACAAAAATTAGATGTAACAGGTAATATAAGAGCATCAAGTAATATGTATGCAGCAAGATATTATGACTTAAATGACACAGCTTACTATGTAGACCCAGCATCAACAAGTGTGATGAATTCTTTAAATGTTCAAAGACTTGAAGTCGAAGGCGCCATTTTTGATGTAGAAACAGACCAACTGCGTATGCCTTTTCCAAAAGGTGGGTTCTACACAAATGGTTCAGGAACTGTTACAGGTGCAATAGAAATCACACTACCAAGTGGTACACACGGAAACTATTCAATGATAAGTTTCTTTGTTGATGTGTACGATTATGCTGGTGGTAGTGACGGTGAAAGTTTTACGCTACATCTTGGTGGTTATGTTAATGGACAAACTTGGACAAATACATTTTCAAACATTATTACAGGTAGACAAGATAGATTTTTTCAATGTAGATTTAATGTAGACGGCACAGCAAATAAAATTTATATTGGTGAAACGACAAGTTCTTGGGCATATCCTAAAATACAAATAAGAGATTTAATGGCAGGACATAGTGGTGCAGATGATGCCGATTGGTATAACAATCCATTTACTATTGACATCACAACCACAATGGATGGAACCGTCATTAGAAATAAACAATTAGAAAATATAGCAAGTTGGGCAGACCAAGTCGATGTTAATTCATCAAGTTCAACATCTTATTACAATGTAATATGGCATAGTGGTGATACTATTTACTACGCCGCTAATAATAAATTAAGAGTACAACCGTCAACAGGTAACTTGCAAATAGATGGAGACGATGTCGCAACACAAAGCTATGTTGATTTAGAACTTGCACAACTTGTAGCTTCAGCCCCAAGTACATTAGATACACTAAATGAATTAGCAGCAGCTTTAGGCGATGACCCTAACTTTGCAACAACAGTAACAAATAGTATCGCAACTAAACTACCTCTTGCAGGTGGCACAATGACAGGCACACTTACAGCAAGTGGCGGTATTAACGGATTAACTATATCAAATGGTATATCAGGTTCAAATTTTAACATAACAGGTGTTAACGAATTACAATTTAATGACCCAGGCGAGGGTATTAGATTTATGGGCGGTTCAAGTGGTACTATGGACTTAAAAATTATTGACGACGGCAACGACAATATTTTAAATTATAGTGGAACAGGTGCAGAATTACAAGTAAACAGCGACACCGTATGGCATAACGGAAACTTTGAACCTATTGTAGATAACCTAAATGTGCTTCCTGCATATTCTAATAACAGCTTATCAACAGTAAGCTATAACATAACTGAAAGAGCAATAGAGTTAAAGTCTGCTTCAGACAATTCGATAGGCTGTGTGTTTCCTGCTTTAAAAACAGAGTCAGGTGTTTCTTGGAAAATATCGTTTAGTATTAAAGCAAGTGCAAGTTCAACATCAGGTGCGTATTTTAGAATACAAGAATATGACGGTGCATTACCTGACGGAAAAACACATATTGCTGCTAGCTCAACGAACTCTGCAATACAGACAGAAACAAGACAAATAACAAGTTTTCACGAAAATCAAGCAATAGGAACTTCTTGGGAACAACATAGCTTTATCTATACACCTACATCAACGACCTCTTGGTTTAGCCCATTGTTTTTAAATTGGACAGGTTTAGGAACAAACGCTTTATATATTAAAAATTTAAGAATATTCGCAATACAAGAAGCTAGTGAAGATGCAAACACATTAGACGGTATTAACTCAACGCAATTTTTAAGAAGCGACCAAAGCGATACAACGACAGGAACTTTAACTATATCAAATACAAACCCTGTTTTACAACTTACAGATACTAACACAAGTGGTAGTGCTTATATTGATTATCAGGGAGGTACATCATTAAAAGTTCACGCAGGTTCAGACCCTATAGCGTTTATAGCAGGTAACAGCGAGAAAGCAAGAATAACTGCATCAGGTAATGTTGGTATTGGAACAACAAGTCCTACTTCTCCTTTAACAGTAGCAGGAACTATTGAAAGTTTAGCTGTCAACACAACTGAGGGTGGAGATTTAAGATTAAGAGCAGCAATAGGAAAAAGTTATCGATACACAATAGATAACTATAGTGATAATTTAAGATTTATTAGACAAGACGAAAGTTCAGGTGGAAACGGACAAGTCCGTATGTTTATTGATTCAGCAGGTAAAGTTGGTATCGGAACGACAGGTCCTTCTTATGGTCTCGATGTCTACGCAAACGACGGAGAAATAAGAGCATACGGAACAACAGCAAAAATATGGGCTGAAGCCTCAGACGCAGGACAAGCGAGTTTTGAACTTAAAAACACAGAGAATCATTTTAGAATTATTACAGATAATGGCTCATACATAATATACGACCAAACAGACGGTGCTGAAAGATTTAGAATAGACACAAGCGGAAATCAGTATACATACGGTAATCTAAGAGTAGAGTCAACATTTCCAAGAATTTATCTAACAGACACAGACGATAACAGCGATTACTCAATTATAAATGCGAACGGAACATTTAGTATATACGACGATACAAATAGTGCGTATCGTATGAGAATCAACTCCTCAGGTAATGTTGGCATTGGGACAGACAGTCCAGCAGAGAAGTTGGAAGTTGTTGGTAAAGTAAGAGCATCAGAAAACTTTGAGAAAAAAGGTAGTGGTGGTTATTACTTATATAATAGTTCAATGGGCTTTAGAGCGGCTTTATATGATAATGGTAGTGCTACATCTATCTATGGAGATGGTAATGGTTCAACGCCTGTTATAAATATAAATAGTGATAATGTCGGTATTGGAACAACTAGTCCAGATGAAAAATTACATATTGAGGGTAATATACTTGTTGATGCCTATAACAATAACCCAGGCGATAGTGGTATTTTCTTTAGAGAGGGTTATACAGCAAGTCAACCGTCAGGTGCAGCACAACCTTATAATGTATCTATAACTTTATATGACGGAGCGAATGGTGGTGCATCTTACGATGGATTAGCAATCAATGGTTTTGATGGAGTAGCAATAAGAACAAACAATGATTCAACACCAAAAATGGTTATTTCAAAAGATGGAGATGTTGGTATTGGAGCAAGTTCACAAGCTGCTATTTACCACGATTTACAAGTTGGCTCATTGGTATCATCAACAACGATAGGAACAATTGGTATAAAATCAAATGGTTCTGGTTATGCGATATTTATGGAAGAACCAGGTTCAGGTAGTGAATCATACGCTATAGGTGTAGATACAGCAGGTAACTTAAACTTTTACAATAGTGGTTCATCCACACCAGCAGTTCGATTTATGGACAATGATAATGTCGGTATCGGAGTAGCAAGTCCGAGTGAGAAGTTAGAAGTTAATGGTAAAGTTGTAGCATCAAATGGACGATTGGGTTCAATAGAAAGTAATGGTAGTGATGTAGATAAAGTGAATTTCCAATTAAGTGGAACAACATTAACCATCACCACATCATAGGAGGACATTATGGGATTAGCTTTTAATGGAACAACAATTACAACAGTTGTATATAATGGCACAACAATTGACACAGTTATTTATAATGGCACAACCATATACACATCAACACCACCACAAACAGATGACCCTTCTATATCAGCAGGATTATTTGTAATTAACCAATGGCAAATACGAGTTACAAACAATGATGGTTCAACAGCAGTTATTAGAGCAGAAGCTGATGATAGTACACCAGATGTCAATAGAGGTAGTGTAGCAAGTGGTGCATATGTAGATGTGTTTGTAAGTAAACCATCCTTTGCAACTTTCTCATTTTATGCAACTGCACAAGCAACAGGTGAAGATTTATCAAATGTTGTATCTAGAACAATAACATAGGAGAGTAATATGAAAAAAGCAGAAGTAATAAAACTAATAAAAGAAATGGAACAAGATAGAGGTGTTATCTTTACTGAGAAGTTAGATGATGGTAGAAAGAATGAACGAACGATTCAAGGTAATAGAGACAACCTAATTAAGATACTTGAAGAAAAGTTTGATGATAATTTACACGGACACTTTGGTGATGAAGTATACACCACGATATTAAATATGGGTTATTATCTAATAACAACAACAAAAGTATAGAAGGAGTTTGGAGGTTAAAATGAAATTTATATTAAAAGATGGTTACATCTTCCCAATACACGCAGGTGTACAAAAGAGTGGTAAAATTAGCGCCGAAGTCGTTATAAAGTATGTAGAGGGGTCTGGTACCCGAAAATACTCTTATTCGTTAAATAACAAGCCTTTTAAGGCTCTTAAGAACGGT
>Ga0208162_1000947_pt1 | contig 15776 bp, 9 predicted proteins | sample CB_VirMetaG_4_FD_184539 | JGI IMG/M metagenome (GOLD analysis project Ga0208162, IMG submission 184539) | Freshwater to marine saline gradient viral communities from Chesapeake Bay - CB_1508_1M Viral MetaG (SPAdes) (version 4) | ecosystem: Environmental > Aquatic > Marine > Coastal | place: USA... | reverse complement strand
ACCATCCATCACTATCAGACTGAACAACTGTTTCTTCTTTAGCAATCTGACCTAGTACAGTTTTTAATCTGTTCAAAGCCGCAATTGTCTCTTCCTGTTCACCATTACCATACTGTGCAACACCGTCTACGTAGTATGCAAGCGCTGCGTCGTACGACTGTAAGTTACCTCCATACTGTAGGTCATAGAGAACTGCATCAATGATCAGACCCACGTCTCTGGCACACAGGGAGTCATTGTAGGCAAAACTGGAAGAGAACGGAGCATTCTGTTCTGTGACTTGTTTGTTAATCCAAGCAATGATTTCGTCTTGAATAAATCCTTTGTTTTCTAAGATTTGATCACCAGCATATCCGAAGTTGCTATCACGCCCTGTAGGCCATGGAGCAGTTCCCCCGAGAAGGGTAGTATACTGATATGAATCTGCAGCGCTCGTTCCACTGTCAATGATCTGAATAATCTCGTCCCAGAGTAATCCAGCTTCACTATCTACTGAGTCATTAGTGATAGTATTGAGAGTGAATTCTTTTGCTTTACGAAGGGCTCCTACGGTCTGAGGCTTCTGGTCATTAATAACCTTACTTGCTGCACCACTGTAATATCTCTTACCTGAAGCTACTGATCTATAGTTAGTGCCAAATAGGAAATCGTACCTTACAGCATCTACCAGAAACTTAGTATCTCTGTTACACTTTGCTTCATTATAGTTGAAGTTGTACCATGTAGGAGCTTCAGATACCTGCTTTTCAATATACTGGCTAACCTCTTCTGCTAGAAACAGTTTATTATTCAGTAGAAGATCTCGGGATCTGGTAGCATCATCCTCAATCGAAGCAGATCCATAGTATCCATTAGAAGCAAGAGTTGTATTGGGATAATCGTTTGCTTCTAGAGATCCGTCATTATCCCCATCTGCATTGTTTCTGCCATTTTGAATGATATCTACTAATTCATCCCAGTAATTATCGGATCTATTCTTGGCAGGAATCTGAGCAGTCTGTCTTAAAATGAATTCTCCTAAAGGAGCAGGTTCACCTGTAGATAGATTAGTAGTAAGGGTATTAGCAAACTTAGCTTTTACCCACTCAATGCTAGTTATAACCTCATCGATTCCTTTGGTGTACGATCCTGCTCTTCCCTGGAACACCTGGTTAAAAGTGCTACCCAAAGCAATGTCGTATTTTGCACCATCGATGTAGTATTGAAGATCTCTCTTGGTCTTGGTCTCAATGATAGATTCCTGTGCCCCATCAGAGTCCAAGCCAGCATCAGCACGTCTCTGTGCTGCCATTTCTAATGCTTTATCAATCGTAAGGAATGCCCTGTCTAGGCTTGTACCATCGTTACTGTCATCACCACTCTTAGAAACATAGAAGACGTTTTCCGCAACTGCAGAGCCACCAAGCTCTACAATAGAAAGTTCACCATTCCTATCTCTTTTGAAAAACATTGCGCCATCATGTGTGTTGATGGCTACCTCGCCTAAGGCGAGCTGATCAGTTGTAGGTTTATTACCCGCAACCGAACTACGGCGCAGTTTAATAGTAGAAGCTGACATTACGTCTCCAGGTTTTCCATACGACTATAAAGTCTAAATTTTTATATTTTATAGTGGCGAGAACTATATAGCTTCGCCACTTTCATTTATTTATACTAGAAAGTACCACCATCTACCTGGTTAATTTCAACGTATCCTGTACTTACTGTAACTCTAAAGTCACTATCGTTAAACTTAGCAAGGCCTGCACCATTTGCAACTAAAGATGTATCAGGATGTTCATCCGCACTATCTCCTCTAAGAGGAGCTGTTGCTGCAGATGATGCAACTGTACCTGCTAATGGAACAGTAAAGTCAATTGCTCCTCCGGAATCATCATATTGCACATGTATAAAGTTCTGGATACTTGTGGTGCTATCAACCATTGCACCAACAAAGTCCTCAATGGCTTCTGCCTTGAGTGCAACTTGCGGAGCATTGGGTGCATCAATAAAGATAAAGTCCGTTGAGTCGAACATGGTCTTAAGACCGACAGAATCGGTAATTCTTAAGATATCAAATGTAGCTGAATCTGCACTAAACGTTGTGAAGTGTGCTGAATCTACACCACTAATATTGGTAAAGGAGGCGTTGGTAGCAGATAAATTCGTTACTTGTACCGAATCAATTTGCGCACGATCAATATCAACACTATCAATATGAGCAGAATCGATATCTGCATAGTCAATGTGTGTACGGTCAATATCAACACTATCAATATGAGCGGAATCAATATCTGCATAGTTAATATGAATATTTGTGATGTTAGCACTGTCGACTTTAAGGTTATCAATATCAACGCTGTCGATATGACCTGAATCAAAATCAAAAGCTCTAATGTAAACGGAATCTGCATTAACATGGTTGAATGTGCTTAAACCGGTTACATCCAGCTTAATAAAGTCTGCAGAGTCAGCGCTAATATTACCACTTCCGGTAATATGAAGATTTCTGTTAACTTGGAATTCAGAGTCTGGGTCATAGTATTCAAATTTTGGAGGAGTTGTTGAACCCCAAGCACTAGAATCACCAATCTGAATACCACCACCAGTTAAGTCACTGGTTGTAGTAGCATCGTCACCAAGTATTAAATTTTTATCACTAATAGTAACTTCAGTAGAGTTAACAGTAGTAGTTGTACCTTCTACTCTTAAGTCACCAAGAATAACTAACTCACCAGAATCACCAACTGGGAACGGATTAATTGTAAGAGTAGAACCACTAGTGGACTGAATAGTCGTACCGGTAATATTGATATCACCAATATCAGCAGAATTAACATCAATATAGTTAGCAGTTATACTATCAAACGTAGCAGAATCTACAACGGTTAACTTTTGGATATTGGCACTGCTATCAACTCTGAGTTGATCAATTCTAGCAGAATCGATATATGCAGAATCTGCACTGAAGAACTTGATATATGCAGAATCAGTAACCTCAATATTTGTTACTGAAAGATTACTGTCAACTGTAAGCTTAGTAATTGTAGCGGAATCTGCCAGTAAAGAACTAATATTACTAAGAACGTTTCCACTGAATGTAATATTACCAGCAGCGTCAAGTACTAAGTCTCCAGAAGAAGTGGTAATAGTATTACTGTCTGCTTCACCAAAGCGAAGGTTGTCTACACGCCACCTATCAATAATTCCAAGACTGTCTACAAGTACTGCCGTACCATAAGAGTTATCTGCAGTTTCATGAGTAGGAGTAATCTGAAGAACACCAGGGGTGTGATCCATCTTTTTGGTGTAGTACTCACCACCAATAATAGCGGACCTGTTACCGCCTAGACCATCAGGTACGCCGATGAATAATCTTTGTCCGGACGCTGTAGCATTAGGATTAGGAGCGCCGCCTCCAAAGGTATAGGCAGGTTCACCTCTAACTAGAATAGAACCAGGTGAGTTATCCGAATCGGAGCGCTTAAAAAGAATAGTTGCACTATGCTGTGACATTTAGAACGTGCCCCCTTCGACCGTCTGTCTATCTAGAATAATTTTAGATTTAAAGCCTCTATAACCACCGGTATTAGGGGTATCATTGAACATCAAAATGCTACCATTTTTAATTTCAGATAAATCTGCATTATTAATTCTAACAGTATTGTCAACGATACCAGAAATATTATTTCCATCACTATCATATACGTCAGACATATTAGACAAAAAAAGATCTGTACGAGTTAAAGCTTTCAGTGTTCCTGCAGGGCTACCGATCACAATTTTTTCAACCAAAGTATTATTTTTATATTCTACCTTGACCTTCTTTGTTTCTTTTGTTCTTCTTAATTCGCTGACGTAAGTAGGCATGTCTTATCTCGTTACTGAAGGGGTTACAGTGATTTTACCTTCAAGAATTCTTTCGATAGTAGTACTACTATCAACAGAGTCACTATTTCTAAGCTCTACATCATAAACATAACGACCGGGCTTCATTCTTTCCGTATCTTGCCTATCAAGCAAGAGATTAATAATTCCTGCACCTAAAGGTACTCCGTAACTTACTCTGAAGTCAAAGATTTGATCACTATCAGTTGTATTGTAAGTTTTCTTGATCTTAGCTTCTGCAAAGAAGTTTGTCAGGTCTTTAGGGGTGTTATCCTCCTCGACCAGATGTAACTCAATGGCTACGTCACTTCCTCTATCAACTGTAAGATCTCTCTGCTGAGCCATTATTTTCCCTTTAGATACAATATTATATTGTTATTTATAATCATTTGGATTCAGTCAAAGATTGAACCAAGCTCTTTAGCTCATTAATTTCATTCTCTAGTTTGTTGATCTTCTGATCTTTTTCAATACGAGCTTTCTTTCGTGCTTTGGCTCTTTTTAATCCATCTCCATCAAAGTTGGAGACAAATCCATTTGATTTGTTTTTATACAGATTGGGTTTGCCTTCAACTTTTACATAATCCTTCATATTAAGTTCCTAGTGCGATTGCTCTCAGATCTTGAATTCTTGGAACCTTTGACGTGTTACTAGAGTTCATTACAATCTTAAGCTGGAACGTAGAGAATTCTGGCAGTGAACCACCCAGTCCACCAATAGTCCATTCATGTTGTCTAAAGACTGTACGATTATCGTCTGTACCAATCAGGTTGTCTGGAGCTTGATAGACAAATGACTGGTCTTCGATACTACCTTCCGTACCTTCTTCCAACGTTCTGTAGTAGAGCTTAACGTTCGATCCAGTCGGCAAGTTAATTGCAGAAAGAACTTTTAAACCTACTGCAGCTTGCTCAAGCGTGATAGGAATCGTTAAGTGCTTAGACATAGCCGAACCAGCATATGGATCAGTTTCGTCAATAAACTCGATTGGATTGTTAGTAACAATGTTATCACCGCCAGAAGCAGAGTCCTGGTTATCGATAATATTACTAATACCTAAAATCGACGATGTCTGAAGATCCAGTGTTGGAGATACCCATGTATCAGTAGTACTAAAGGTGCTAGTGATTTTAGCTAACTTATTAGAATTAAATCTATCGGTTTCAACTTGCGGGTTAGGAATAACTCTTGGTGAATCAAATCTAATAAGCTGACCTGGCTGTATATCTCTTCCAGGTGGCGTACCGTATGGAGAAGAAGATCCGTTGTTGGCCTGAGCTAAGGACAGAGTAGTAGGAAGAACCATATTAAAGGATGTGCTAGTTGCTTCTACACTGAATACATCCAAATTAGGAATCATTTCATCAACCAGAATGTTCTGATCAGCAACTACATTGGATCCACCTGTTTGTAAGGTAGCAGTTGCTACAGAATCAGCATCAAACTGATATCCGTATCCGTCTACTTTTGTAATAGGCCTAAGACCAAGCAAGCTTGTACCTTTAATACCAGCATATGTTGTATTACTATCAAATCCACTGATGTTGACCTGATCGCCTTTTACAAATCCATGACCGACATGAATCAGTGTAACGGCACTATCACCACTGTCAGTTAAGAGTGGATCTCTAGACAGGTTAACCGTAGGAGTAGAGGAACTATCATTAGTAAGAGTAAATGCGCCACTGGTAGTAAACTCAGCGCGATTCAATCTGAACATCATATCTCTACGCTGATCTGGCGTCCAGGTAATAGCGTTCTGTGACATAAAGAATGAACCAACCGAAGGCTGCTTATTAACTCTTTTTGTAGTGGATCCTACTAAGAAGTCTTCAATCTCTGCTACCCATACTGTATATTCTTGGGTGTTTGCGATCAGTACAAAACAGTATTCAGTATAGCCATTAAGATAGACTGGACGATCAAAAGTAAACTTAGTTGGTGTAGAGCGGATGCCATCCATTGCACCTGCGCCTGCTGCAGTAACCTGAGCTGTAGTGTATGTGCTAACATCTGCTGGCTTCTTGAGAACTACCGATCCAGGAATAATATTATCCTGAGAAGGCACACCGTTTTCAATAGGTCTAATCTCTAAACGAATAGGAACGTTAGAGGTAGACTTAGATGCGAAGAACACTTCTACGCTAGTAATAAATCCACCATTTGCATTTTGCAACTGGAATGACTGAGCGATAGGCTCTCTACGTTTACCGCGTCTGCGACGACGACCACGGGGCGGGCTTGGTTGTGGTCTAGGACGAGGAGTCGGCGACGTTCTACTTCTTCTAGTAGTAGAAATTACATCAACCAAAGATACCTGAACACCAAGAGCGCTATAATTAGTAGCAGCACCTGAAAGAGCATCATCTTCGTTATCAGTGCTAATATCCAGGATCTTAACTAGGGTTTGACCTGCGTCAAATTTAATTGTATCATTATTAGGAATAAAGAAGGAACCTTCAATATTTCCAAATTCGTCAGTAGTAAAATCGCCTGGCGCCGAAGCAGTATTAGGATGCCCGGTTGAACCAGCATATTCTCCACCTAAGAAATCATCTGGAGGATTAACTTCACCGAATGTTCTATATGTTTCCTTTTTAACATAATCTCCGATGTTTGTTCCATCAAAGAACATAAAGTGTTGTCTGCTAGGAGCTAACTGACTTGCTCTGAAGAATACTCTTCTAGAGCGAATAAACGGAATAAGATCGATTTCTACGACTCTTTGACCTACTAAGGTACGTGTAACAGTAGTAGTGGTTCTTCCGCTAGTGGTTGTTCTACGAGAAAGAACGCGGCTTTGACCAATAATAGATCCTACTTCAGGAAGTTCAAAGTCTTCTGGAATACCCTGAGGACGAATAACACTATTAGCTACATTTCTTTGATCATCAGGAGTAGTTCCTCTTCTATTACTACGAACCCTTCCTGCTGTTATGTTTTCAGTGCCAGTTATTACGTCTTGTCTCCAAATATCAAACTCTGGAGAAAGTTCAAGATCGCCAGCATACAGAATAACATCAAACGGGTTAACGTTCTCAGTTTCAGTTGCAACGTTCTGGAAGAAGACGGGTGTTTCACTATAGTTAAGGTATACTACGTCATTCTTAACGACTGTGCCAAGATTGCTACTTAGGGCGCTGTCGTAAACCATTCTAGCATCTTGCTGATTTGCAAGTGGGGCAATAACATTTGTCTGTGTATCTAGAGATGCAGCGTATTGTCCGCTAAAGATATCAGAGAAGACCAAGTCTTTAAAGTTGTCTGCAAAGAAACCATTCTTAAAGCGGTTGTTACCTGCAGAGTCAAATACCTCAACCGTAGAAGTTTCAAGCTCGAGAAGGTTCAGGGTAACTGCTTCTTCAATATTATCAATACGCTTTACAATGTCTCCAATGTCTCGCATGGTGTAACGACGGTTGTCAACGTACTTAGAAGATAGGTCAGCTTGATCGTCTGTGTATGGATTTAAGGTAAAGCTGTATAACTCCATACCATCAGCAGGTGTCTCAGGCTTAATTGGATTTACACCAGGCTCACCTTCAATGTAAACCAGTCCATTTGAAGTTGCGATCAGAATGTCTGTTCTAGACTGGTAGTATGTTACATCAGCTTGAATAGTATCTGTGTTACGAGGGAACTGGTTAATTAGGTTAGATACGAACGTACCATCAGAATCTTTTACACTTCTAAAGTCAAGTACGTTTCTTAACTCAATCTCTGTTCCGTTGTTCTGGCGGAAGGTAGGAATATCTTCATAAGCAACCTCACCAGTATAGGAGTTAGCAGAGAAGAAGTCCCCGCTAGTACCATGCTGGAAGTAATCATATTTAACTCTAATAGGTTGAGGTACAGTACCAGACTGAAGCCTTACCCTACCTTTGTCATAGAAGTTATCTCTCTGACCGTTATCAAGATTAAATCTATTTGTTACGTCATTACTATCAGCATCAAGTACTTGCTTGAACTGATAGATGTCAGCATGAGTCAGAACTAATTCATCGTTGGTAAGGGATCCACTATCGCTAAAGTCTTCTACTAAGTTCTTGGTACGATGAGATGCCAAGCTTTCTCTATTGACATAGTATACTACTTTATGTGTAACATTGGCAAGACCTGTAATTGTTGCACCAGAACCATCAACGGTAATATTAATGGTAGGATTGGCAATAACCGCACCTGTATTGTCTGTTACAATCCAAAGCGATGCATCAGTGTAGCTTTCTGTAGTAAGACCGTCCAGGGTCAGTGTATGATCACTTGCCCCGGATCCACCGGTTGCCTGTCGCTCTTCAAACCTTTGCTCGGTCAGTCCAGTAACATCAACACTCTGCGGTCTACTACGTGGAAGCTCAAAGAATGCATTGTTATCGTTAATTTCTTTCATAACAGCAACGCTGTCTTCTAAGACTAAGTTACCGTAGTCGTTATTGTCTACAGAGTCACCGATACTTCTAATATCTCTGAATCCAGACCCAGGATCAGTAATGTTTACATCAAAAAGATGGAACCTGTAGTATCCACCAGACTGAGCAACCTGTCTAACTCTTGCTGTGCCTATTGCTGTTCCAGTACCACTATTGTAACCATTGGTATTGCTGAAAAGAGTACGCTTAGCAAATGTTCCTACATCAGGAAGACCTTTTAGCGTATCAATCTGGACATAGTTGCCGTACCTAGCACTAATAGCTTCAGACTCGACTACTTCAGTGGATCTAGACTTATTAACGGTAAGGTCGGTTTTTACCGGCTCTTGATATCTAAAACCATTTACATATGAAATGCCAGGGCTGACAGAAAGAGTCAGTTTAGAGGTATCTGTATTAGATTTGAAATTAGCTAAGAACTTCTCTACAACGTAATTACCAGATTCTTCAAAAGTGCGCTTGGCTAGTTCATCACCTAGCACATTATACTGATTACGATCAATTTCTTCTTGAAGAACACCGTTGATAAAGCTATTGGTAATAATAAAGTTGTCTGCACTATCGATAGTGTCTGAAGTAGCAAGAGTAAGTCTAATTCTATATCTATCAGCGCCAGGTGCTGTACGGTTAGGTTCTACGTTCTGGTTGTCATATAATGCATCTGTATCATCAGAGGTGATGATGTCTTCAGTAATAATGAGTCCGATATCAGTTGTCGGAGTATTGCTGTACTTACTGACGATTAGAGACTGTGCATCCATTTGTACAAAATGCCCTTGTACAAAGTAAGCGCCTTTGTTTACAGTAACTCTGAATCCTTTTCCTACAACTGGAACACCTGGCGATGCCTGTAAAGTAGTAACTGTACCAATTCCGTTAGTAACAGTCAATTCGGTATTAGATGGAAACCTAATAGGTTCGGTCCCACCAGATACTGTCGAAACGTCTGTATATTCAATATAAGCAGTAGCAGGGTCGGTTGAAGTAGGAGCAACGTATTCAATTACTCGAGCGGTAACGTTTCCACCCTCAAGAATAGAGCCAGCTGCTACGTTTGTAGGAGTACCTTGCAGCTTTACAAATTCGTAATCTGGATCCGGTGCCATGCCACCAGGATTTACTACCGCACCTTCTTTGAAGATGTTCCGTCCAAACCTTTCCATTTCCTTCTGGATGATGGTTTGAGCCTGAGTGAGTTCTCTTGCTTGGAGGGCACGACCAGACCGGAATAGAATTCGGTGATAGTTATCACTATCCTTAAAATCGTCCTTATAGGTACTAGAGAATGTGGTATCGCTAAAAGCTGTTGGCATTTTTTACTCTCTTAAAGTTGGATAATGATCTTGACATCTTCAGTACTAGCAGAGTCTCTGGTAATAGCTGCACGATTGTCAATGTATAAAAGGTCGCCTGAGAAAGGATTAATCTCACCGTCAGAATCTGATACAAAGTCTCCCGTGTCACTAGAGTCTAAAACATTCTTAATAGAATTCACACCAGTATCAGAAGAAGTAAACTGTGCAAATCCAATTCTTTCATTTTGGTGATAGGATAATATAGTGTTAGATCCAGAAATCTCAGTTTTATCTACAAAAGCTTTAGCACCACTAGAACCACCTTGTACAGTCATGTCTCTAGTTAAGTCAGTGCCAGTTACAGTTAACCTTCTTAGTGCAGATCCTGTAGCTGAAGTAAAGTCAGAGTCGTTAGGCTTCTTAATATTTCTTAAAAGACCAACCTGTCTAAACTCTTGTCCAACAAGGAAGTCACCAGAGCCAGCTTCGCCTTGAAGCTTAGCATTGAACATAATTGACGTAGATCTTAAATCGTCTCTAATATCTTTACCTACACCATTCTCAGAAATAACTGGACGAATAACTGCAGCAACCGTTGGAGTAGAACTGCTGGTAATTTTAAGATCTGCGTAATCGTACCCAGATCCAAATGCAAATCCACCAGATCCGTTAGAGTCTACTTCTGCTTTTACAATAGCGCCAGTTGTTGCGCTGACAGTAAGTTTTACCCCAGCACTAGAACCATTACCTTGAACAGTTGCTGTAGAGTTTGTAGCATATCCTGCACCACCTGTGATAATCTTATATCCGGTAATCTCTCCTGCAACTGCTGCTGCCTGAACTGCTAACTGCTGCTGTTCTGCCACGGTATTAAAGTTACCGCCAGTAGCAGAATCCACCTTATCAACAGGGATATAGTTAGCAGTAGCAAAGTTGTTCAGCTTAGTCGGATCAAGTACAGTCAAGAATCTCCAAACATATCCATCACCCAGCTTTTTAGTTCCTTCGGTAGGAAGAATGTTATCGCCTGGGTTAAACAGAGATGGGTTAACTGTACCAGTTGCAGTCTTACCTTGTTCAAGACAGATGTAAACCCTGTTGTTGGCAGTGATTACATAATACTGACCATTTCCAGCATCGTTAGCTGTACCGTTACCTAAAGCAGATACGTCACCTTCAAATGCACGATAGATCGTACCAGAAGACCAGTTGTATCTCTTTGCAACGAAGCTTACATTGTCAGTTAGGATTACAGACTGAAGATTAGATCTGAAATTGATCTGCTCTCTAGAAGAGTTAATAACTTGTCCTACAATAGGAGCTACGTCCGTCGAATCCTGCCAAGTGTCAGATTTACCAATACCTACAAAGTATCTGGTATCAGAGTCTGATGTATCTGCAATGATCTTTTCGATTAAGATCTTTTTAGTATCATCTGTAATAATTGCGGGCATGTTTTATCTCTTTTTAAGTAACTGAAATGTCAGCGTCGGCTGAGTCTTTAGAACCAATTAAGAACCATGTAGATCCATCCCAAATCACCTGAGTTGAACCGCCGGTCTTTAACGTGAATGAAGTACCTTGGTTGAATGCTATAGGGGTAATAGTAGCATCTGCAGAACTTTTATTAATTAAAATCTTATACTCACCTGCTTCTGTTCCACTATCTAAAGATGCGGCCAAAGCAGTAGTTTTATTAAGAATAATTAGTGACGCAGAATCACTAATCGCTCCGTCTTCTTCCATTGTCTGAGGTTTGTATGCAGTCTTATTTAGACAAATGGAACCAGAACCCTTTGCTGTAATTTCAATGCCAACGTTATCACTATCACCTACAGCTGCTACTTTAGGATCAGATGCAGCATTAGCAGAAATTTCTACGTAGTTTGCTGGTACCCCTGTACTAGTTAATCCTAAGATTTCGTTACCATTAGAATCTAGTACTTCTGAAGTAATATAAGGTGTGGTAAGTCTAAGATTAGTAAAATTAGTTTGGTTAGCACCAGGCTTCATGTCAATACTATATGGAGCATCTTTACTAGATAGGACATCACTATCAATCAGATTGATCCATTCTGTACCATGAGCAAAAACTGCACGCTCAGTACTATGTACATGCGCAAACATGCCATGATATACTGTAGCGCTAGGGAGAACTCCTGCGCTATCGTATTTGTTTCCAAAAAGAATTTTAGCGCCCGTGCCATTAGCAGAATCTGCAAGATCTAAAATAGCAGATGCTCCGGTTCCTTCTACGACTGGTACTTTACCATCTTTATGTGGAAGAGTAACTGTAGCATTACTATCAACGACAAAGTTAAGCTGTACGGTGTAAGCTCCCTCAATGTAGTTGATCCCGTTGCTATCTAGGACTACACCAGAAGTTGAAGATCTAGAGCTGTCGCCCAAGATCTTATAGATTTCTAAAAAGTTGTCATTGATTTTGGTACCACCAGATCTAAGCGTATCGCCAGTTCCGTCGTTTGCGTTCGTACCTAGATCTAATATTTGTCTTGTCATGTTACCTACTCAAATCCATCAGTTGTAAGTATTTATTCTTTATTCTTAAGCTGTTCTACTTCAGCTTTCAATTCTTTAATAGCTTCAATTAAAAGACCTATCATGTTACCATATCTAACTGCCAGTGCTCTACCATCTTCTCTTGTATTGTCTACTGTCTCGTAGATAACCTCTGGCAGTACCTCTTGTACTTCTTGAGCAATCACACCAGTCATAGACTCTTTGGAACCAATGTAGTTAAAGGTTACGCCGTTAATCTTAGAGACCTTTTCCAGAGCGTTAGGAATGTTTTCGATGTTTTCTTTTAATTGTCTATCAGAAAGAGACGCAAATGCTGTTATGTCACCACGCGCAAAGAAGTCGCCATCATGCTGGAACGTAAAGTTATGCACTCCATTACCATAAATTCTGAATTCATCAGAATCATCATTTCTAATAGAGCTGAATCCATCGTCTTTTCTAAGCTTGACGTTACCAGTACTGTTGCTAAGTGTGATAGAGGATATTCCGTTATTGCCGGTTGTTACGCTCAGCCCGTCATTATTACCTGTGGTAACACTGCTAAGAATCTGGCCTACTACATGAAGCTCTTGGGTAGGCGCATCGGTCCCAATACCAACCTCACCTGTATCAAGAATTGTTAGTCTCTTTGTAGTACCAAGTGTGGAGATATAGAAGTCGCCAGCAGAGTTAGTAGCCAGACGAACATCGTAGTCTTCGCCATTATTATTCTTTAGGTCGATATAGCCTGCACTAGTAGCACTAGTAATTTCAATACCGCCAGTACTGATAAGCTCTACAGCAGCTGTTGGTGTACCAGAAGAAACGTTAGATGCACGGATAGTACCATTGACATCCAATTTGGTCTGAGGTGCAGCAACGCCAATACCCATATTACCAGCATTATCAAGATATGTGCCACTCATCAGTCTAAGCTTGTTAGAGAGTTCATCATATTTAAGGAAAGAGTTGTCAGTGCTAATAGCAGCTGCTTGAGCCTTTAAGTACAGTGCATCGTTTTGTGATACAAATCTAAATGGACCAGAAGCGTTGTTATCAGAGTAAAGATTAATGGTAGTATTGCTAGGACCACTAAAGTTTGCTGTAGTAGTACCTGTGCTGGACCTTACGTCTAACTGGTAGCTAGGAGTAGTATCGTTAATGCCTACTTGTCCTGCAGCGTTAATAGTAATAATATCGTTTGCTGCAGTAGAATCAAAGTTCAGTGATCCTGCATATACGGTATTACTTAAGCTACCTGGAGTAAGCTTTGCAGCAGTAACTGCACCATCTTGAATCTTGGCAGTACTAATTGCATCTGTGCCAATCTGGGATGAATCAAAGGCTACTCTAAAGTCAGAATCCAGTGCATCCAAAGCACTGTCAATGTCTTGCAGAGCTGTGTTGATCTTAGAACCAGCTGTTCTTAAGGTATCGCCATCATTAGCGTTTGGCGCTGTACCCAGATCGATTAGTTGACTAGCGTCGAAGTAAGTTGGCATTACTCATTTCCTATATAAAAAGCGTAAATTTATTTATAATCACTCTGTATCAGATCCTGCTATCATAGCAGTAGAATCTGCGTAAGTAAAGTCGTCATAGAAGTTAAACTGGTCTTCATCGAATGTTTCCAGAGCATTAGAGAACTTGATGCCTGGGAATGGCGATACAGTATCGAATGTACCCGAATCAACACTATCACTAAAGTCGCCACGGGATGTATCAGAATCAGACATATTAAATCTGAATTCAGAGCTGTCAGTATCGCTCGACCATCTTGGCGAGTTCGGATCCAGTAGATCTGCAATGCTTACATACTGACCATTGTATGGCGAATCAGCAAGAATACCTTCACTCTTTTCATAATAAGCCTTTTCGTATTCATTGTAGAAGTTAAAGGACTTATCAGAGTAGAATCTTCTATCAAGGCTAGAATCTGTATGGGTCACTGATCCAATTCCTCCGATATCAATACTTCCAGTAGCTTCCACCAGAATACCTGCTCCGAATGCGCCAAGATCAAGATCGATGATTTCTGTGGCTGACGAGAATCCTACTGTGGCAACTTCTTCAAAACTGTTTTGATAGAATGCAGCATACCCAGAAGGATGTAGGAAGTTTTTATAGAATCCTGCATAGGATATGGCAGGAATATTGGTTTTAATCAGAATAGAATAGATTTGATAGAAGTAAGAATCTTGAATATATTTTTGTGACTGAGCGCCAACTTCACTTTCACCTACAATGAACATATCCTTTCTAGGAAGGATTTTTTCAATATTACTTTGATAAAAGTATCTAAAGAATCCGTCAACCGAAAGATTTGTGCCTTTAGATTTGTAAAGACCTGGCAGAAGTTTATAAGAATAGGTTGGAGCTGGAAATTGCTCTGCAGATAAGCCGGGAACTCTTTCTGTAAACAAAAGGTCTCTAATATCAGAGTCTGCTTCGTCAATATCTTTGGTATTAAAAAGATTATTGATACGGTTACCAAACTGACCGTCACTATCTAAATATTCATAGTAGGCTTCTAAGAACTTAACTAGGTCTGGATATTGCTCAGTAAAGTGCTCAGGAATAACAGGTTTAACCTGGCCACCATATGTGGTTACGTTTTTCCTGTTATAATCGACAAGAGATTTTACATTAGCCATTAGTTAGTCACACCTACTACTGAAAGTGCTTGGTCCGCATCAGGAATGCCGTTTGCAGTATTACTACCGATTGTAATAAGAGTGTTTCTCAGAGGCTTAAATACTGAATCATCTCTTGGAATTGCATTAATGGAAATAAAGTCTTGTCCTGAAACGATTGACTCTGGTAAGAATCCTGTCAGAGAAACTGTACCAGTAGTAGGATTATAAGAGCCAATATTATCTACTACTACGTTAGAATTAATATCAATAATCTGAATTTTAGTTGAATGCAGAGGTGCATTTCTTAAAGTACAGACTTTAGAGTTATAAACAAATCTACTGCTAGTAATAATCGATTCTGCTGCAGTCATCTGAGGAGCAGCGATAGTACTTAAGAAGTTAATGGTATAAGCAGATCTAATAAAAGATCCTGCCGTGTTCTTTACAGGTACAAATCTAGATGTCATAGTTAAGTCAATGTCATTACCAAGCACAGAAGGATCTGACGCATCTACTACTGATTGCAGTCTAGATTTTCTAATAACGTCGTTAAACTTGCCAGTGTTATTAGCAAAGTATGTTTCTATAGTATTTTTAACCTTAGAGTTAATACCTTCAAGAGTCAGATTGGTAGCAGAAACGTTATATCTAAATGAGGTGTTAACGTTAATGTATTGGAACGTAGGTTGTACAAACTCTGCTTCAACACCTACAACAGAAAGTGGATCTGTTAAATTAGTCTTAATAGCCTGTTCAACGCCAGCGACCTGAGCTGGTGTAAGGGTATCTTCATATACGATAGACACCATGGTCTTACCGTATTTGGCAGGGATGTTATCCTCTCCACCCCATGCATTGATAGATTTAATACCGGGTACGCCGTTAGCAATTACTCCACGGTAATCACTGGGAGCAACCAATCTGTTCTGTGCAAGATAAGATAGAGGAGCGTTAACTCGAATAGACTCTGTAGATTCTTTATCAGCACCAAACGCAGACTTAGCAGTTGTAGTAATTGAAAGAGGATAAG
>Ga0208162_1000946_pt1 | contig 15779 bp, 27 predicted proteins | sample CB_VirMetaG_4_FD_184539 | JGI IMG/M metagenome (GOLD analysis project Ga0208162, IMG submission 184539) | Freshwater to marine saline gradient viral communities from Chesapeake Bay - CB_1508_1M Viral MetaG (SPAdes) (version 4) | ecosystem: Environmental > Aquatic > Marine > Coastal | place: USA... | reverse complement strand
ACTCTATCCGCACTACGCTTGCCGCTCTACTGCTTGGAAAGTTACGAAGGCCCTATCTCGGTGTTCTATAGCCGGACCGTCTACGCTCAGGCTTCTGCCCCGGTATTCTATTCTAAACACATCGCTGGGGAAGTCTGGGCCGTCTATATCGCCGGACCAATCCAAGCGGGAACGCATGGTAATTTCATACCTGGCCACGTTCAATACCCGCGCATCGTCCGCGTTCTTACTACTGCCTAACCGCTTGACGTTTGCCCAGTCCGTAAAACTTACAGACTCTTTAGACCGGAAGCCGCCCATACTATCCGCCTGAGTAGTGTAGGCGTAGCACGTTACTTGTTCATTCAATAACCCCGGATTCATAGAAACAGCTTAGTACGTTCCTTAGCCAGCAGGCTGTTTAGATCCGCCTTAAGGTTACTTACTATCGTACCCGTTACGCTTATGCCTCGGTTCTGGTACAGCTCGGCGCATATCTTTAAAATAGCCTCTTTTACGTTCTCAGTAACGTAGGAAAGTTGGGCCACATAAGTAACCGTATAAGTAGAATAGGCCGTAGGCGATGGAATGCGAAGCCGTCCCCCGGTTAGTAGGTAGTAGTCCTCGTCTGCTGTTAGGGTAGTGTTTGCCCCTTCCAGGTCTTGACCTACTACGGAAGTAATAGAGCTTACCGGACCCATCGGCAGCACGTATCTAAGTTCTCCGGCGTCCATGTCTCGGTCATCGTCAAAGTCCCATAAGATGGCCTGCATTCGGTTCTCATTCAAGCTCTGGCCTATGTACGTTTCTACGTATCTGGTTGACGCCTCTAACTGCCTATCTATTAGGTCATCTTCGCCGGTGATGTTTACGGCGCGGGCATAGGTCCGAAAGTCTGCACGGCTGATAATGTTCGCCGGGGTAACGTCCGTTACTGTATGGTCTATTCTCATGCTTCAAAGTTACGGCATAAGAAAGCCCCGCATTACACGGGGCTACCACCAAACCACTAAACAGACATGGAAAACATGAAAGTAAGCTAACGCAAAGATAGGGCAATAAAAAAGCCCCCGAAGGGGCTTGCTCTTATTTGCTTGCCAGGTGCTTCTCTCCCAAATCAACAAGCTGCGAAAATTTCTGCTTGCCTTTCTTAGTACTCAATGCGGCTACAAAGTCCTCGGGAGAAATTCCGCTTTCGTGTGCTTTCTTAGCTGATATCTCCATAGCTGCAAAGATGGCGGACAGTCTGTTCAAAAATTGCTCGTTTGTCATGTCGGTGTTTTTAGGTTTTTTGATGTATCAAAGGTGCAACGCCTCTACATACCCTACAAGCATTTTAACATTTGCGCCCAGACTTTAACATTTGAGCATAAAAAAAGGGGACCGAAGCCCCCTTAGTAATTACTCAGACTACTACTATGTAGGAGTAATGATGTACTTGACGTTCGCGTACGTGTCGGTAAATACCGCATGGTCGTGCTTACGAACGTGCGCCAGGCGCTCCTCTACGCGGACAGTAACCAAATTCTTCTGAGCGTTGTCAGAGTCCTGAGGGAAGAACTGTACGGAAGGTGCAGAACGCTGGAACAGCTGTGAAGCTGCGGCCTTGTCAAACACGAAGAAAGAACCTTCTGCTACTGCTGAGCTGTGATACACGGGCATACCGAAGAGGGTATAAGTGTTCTGAACAGCGTCAAAGTAGTAAGGCGCTACGTACTGACCGTTGGAACCTTTAGAACCGATCATAGCAAAGAAGTCGGTAGGATTGACCATAACACAGTCAGCCATAAAGTCCTGAGAAGCCAAGTAGCCGGAAGCAGCTTGGATGCAGTCCCAGTTATTAGGCTCGGCCCAGTTGGCTGTAGTGCTAAGGTCGGTATGGTCAGCAGCAGCGGAAGCAAGTCCGTAGAGCTGAGGCGAAGAACCCGTACCGGTCAAAAGCTGGCTATCTTCCTGGTTCATCAGCAAGCGTGTAAGCTCGTAAGACAGATAGGAAGTCATGCCGCTGATGTCGTTCAGCATCTGAGTAGAGATACGAGCAAAAGCAGCGATAACCTCAGCGTTGAAAGTCTGCTCGGCCATGTCCTTGTCTACCTGGCTCTTTGCGTCTCCCTCGGTCTGGTTGCCGGCTGTGCCTACGCCTCCGGTTACCTTAGCGTAGCGTACGCTGTCTCCGATCATTGTCCCCTGGGGAATGAAATTTCGTACACGGTTAGGACGGTCTACCTCTGGCAAGATTGGAAGGCGTGTCTGCTCGGCTACGTCTCCAGAAGTAGAAGCGCTGAACGTCATAGTACCCGCAGCTTTAGTAAGCATATTAGGGATACGGATACCCTTATGTACGGAAGGATCGTTCTTGTAGTTCTCGTACTCTGGGTTCTCTACGATAGACTTGGCCATAGCCTCGGAAGTAGTCAGCTCGGCCGCCTTAGTAGTAGACATACCGTTTTTGGTAAGCTCCTTTAGACGAGCGTCCAGCTTGTCGCTGTGCTTCTGTACTTCCTCGCTGTTGCCTTGTACCTCTTTAACCAGGTCGGTCAGCTTGTCGATTTGGCTGCTGTAGTCAGCTTGGCCCTTTGTGATTGCATCAATGCGGCCGTTCAGCTCTTCTCTGGTTTTTTCTACAGAGCTGGAAACGTCCGAAGCAATCTTGTTCAATTGTTCTTCTGCGTTCATTTTCTTGAAAAATGCAGGGTTAGACTTTATTTGAATTGATGCGGTTCCAAATACTCAGGAAATCCGGCTCGGTTTCTTCGGAGTGCGTGTGCGGCTCCTCTGTTACGAGTGAACTAAGCGCCTTCTGTATTTGGGTGCATTCGATCTCTAATTGTGTGAAAGCCTCGTCCGTCAGGGTAGAACCTGACCGGAGTAGCTTTTGCATTTTGCCCAGGCGGTCCACAAGGTTTGTAACCTCGTCCCCAGACTTTACCGATACTGTAGGGGTCTCGGCGTTGGCCCCTATGACCACGCTGGAACCTTCCCACAGTTTGGCCTCGGTAATGGTGCGGACGCGCTCGTACTTAGGCTTCTCCTCATCGTCCATCTCGTAAGCCATCTTAACAATCGAAAAGCCTACGGAATGCTCGTTAATTATTCCAGCCTCGTAATAGGCCATAACGTCTCGGCCCTTTGCACTATCGACCAGCTTTGAAACAAAGTATAGGCCGTAGTCATCTTCTGCAAGCTCCATCAGCTTACCGATAGGCTCGTAGCTTGAATGGCTCCAAAGGTGAGCTATACGCCCTTTTCCGTTGGGTCCGTTCTCGGCTATAGACTTAGAGTAAGCGCCGCGGGCCATTACATCGTTATGGCTGTCTACGTTTCCGAACTTAGAGAAGTAGCCAGACACTACGCCTTTTTTTCCGTCCACGTCTTTTACAATCATGGAAGGATCGTTAAAGCCCTTATGTAGTAGCGTACCGCTCATACTCTTTTCTTCTTCGTCTATTATACTCTTACTCCAACGCTTCCCGGCCAAGCCGCCCCACAATAAATACGAAATAGTCCCGCAGGCTTTCGTATCGCTTTCATCGTAGTAAGTCTCCGCCCTGCTTAGATAACTGTACATACGTTTAACCGTATCGTAAGTTATTGCCTCCCTATTGGCCAGCTGCTGCGCTCTGACCTTACCTACCTGAGTGGCGCACCTATTGTTTACAGCTTTGTTAAGTTCTATCCCCCTCTTCGCGTTATTACTTACCGCCTCCGGATAGTTCTTATAGGTCTTAGCCATTCCGATACAAAATTACATAGAGCGAAAAACTACATTTCGCTAAACATCGGCTGCCCATCGTCCCGGACAAAGGCCACAGTACAGCGACAGTTGCAGCGGTTTTTAGCCCCTCCGTTCGGGTCCCCTGGGCGCATCATCTTAATGCCTTGCACGTTAAAAGGTTTATCGCGGTCCACGGTCTGCCCATTCATTACTACATGATCGGCGGCATCCGGCGGTATAGTTCGGGTCCGGCTATCTATCCGGGCTATCCATACTTTTTTTAATTGCAGCCCTAACTCGTCCGCTATGCTCTGGCCGCCCGTGTCCGCCCCGTAGTTGGCAGCTGTTAAAACCTCGGTCCGTGCTATTAGTTCGCTTCGCCACTTCGATACATTGCGCCACTCAATAGGAACGCGCTTATTTAGGCGCTCCATAGTTTCAAAGATGCTTAACCCCTCGTCTAAACTTTCCGCTATGATCCGTTGAATAATCCGCTTTGCCGCTACTTGGCTGCTGCCTATTATAGAGGTTATATAAGTCGCCGCCTCGGTGTCTACATACTCTAACATCTGGGCGGTCCAGATATATTGAAAGTCCTCTAAGGTCATTTCCTTAGAGCTGTCTGCCTCTCGCTTAATCTGGTTATAGGAACCGGTCGCGAAGTCTACGCCTACCTCCTGGTACAAATCAACGAAAGCCCCTTTAAGATCGTCCCTACGGACCAGAGTAGTAACAGCGCTTAGAACCGCCTGCGGGTCTGTAGCTAACTTCAGATACTCTAATAAGTTTCCTATCTGGTCGTTTAGCGCTTTATTAAAGACCTTGTTATACTTGCGGACATATCGCCCCCGTTTGCGGTCGTTACGGGTCCAGTACTTGGCCCCTTCGCGTTTAGTCATTCGGCAAGCTATCGCCGTTTATCTGCTCGGCTATTTGTGGAGCATCTAACCCACTTAAGGAAATAGGTACACGGCCGGCGGGCATATATATTTCGTCCATCATTGGGTCCGCCTCCCGTTCATAACCCATCTTTTCGCGGGCCTCGTTTGGAGTAAGCCAGTAAGAGACGTTAAGCCAGTTGGCCAGCTCCTGCATATCCGGCTGAAGCTCGTTTATATTGCTTTGGTCTACTTTAAAATAGACGTCTCGCCCTTTGAGGTCTGGGTACTTAGGCAATAGTTTACGGGACAACTTGCCGTAGATGCGGTCGGCCATAGGCAGTACGGCGTCTGTATACATCTGCTTACGCGCCTCCTTTAGGTTGCTGTACGTCTTGCCTATCTCGCTATTAAATAGCTGGCTCGGTACGTGGTACACGTTGCAGACATCTACTAACGTCATCTTAAGCGTGTCCATTATAGCCAGGTCCACGGCGGACAGACCGAAGTTTATGTAACCCAAATTGCCCGAAGTTACCGCGATCGTCCCGCTGTTCTTCGTGCCGCTCATCTTGCGGAACTTGGCTTCTAAATTCCTTTGCTGTACCTCGGTTAGAGTATCGGTTATACCCTCCATACCCTTATCATACAGTACGCCCGGAGGTCCTAAGTTCTCTAAGCCCTTTTTATTGGCCTCGTAACCGCTGTTACCTGTCTCAATAGAACGCCAAGCCGAACGGATCGGACTCATACCGTAACGCTCTTGCCCATCGCCGTAGATGTATTGGGCGTTCTTAAAATGTATGATTTCGTCAGTAGTGAACTCGGCGCCCTCTACATTGCCCCAAAGAGACATAGTATAACCGGCTACGGGTGTGCCCATATCGCCGCCTACTACGTCCATGAACTGAGAAGGCAGAACGTACATATTTATAGGCCGCCCCGCGTTAGGTCCATCGGCCGGAGAAGTGCAGTAGTCGTAAGCGTTACCAGTAATTAAAAGATAGCCGGCCAGCTGCTCTATAAAATCGAACTTGCTTTGTTCTTCGTTGGGTTCGTATATCAGGTCTAAAGCCGGGTGTTCTAATTCTACTTTTTCGCCGTTTACGTTCTCGATTAACTTAACATCCAGCGCGGCGGTTTTTTGGGCTATCGCACTAACTACGGCGAATACATCGGGGTTTCTTGCATACCCTTGTTCTACGTAGTTCTGTACATTGTCATCGTTCCAAATTGGCCCCCTGCCCAGGTAGGAAAGTGCGGCGAAGTATTTATTTGTAATGCGCTCGGCCTCTTCTATCTGTTGGAGGGTGCGCGCCGGTGCAAAGCCGATAGCTTTTTGGAGCCGTTCTAAAAAGGTCATATATATACTTCCCTGGGTTTAACGCTGTTTGCGTATAGTATCGCGTCCATCGAATGGTCGAAGGCATCTATAGGCCGCTCTGGACTTCTCGGCTTGCCGTCTTTGTCCATTTCCCAAGCGTACCATGTTACCTCTTCCCAGATGTTTCTACTATTCGCAGTTACAAAGATACTTAACCTCTTAAGGTCTAAAATCGCATGGCGCTTGTAGTCTTTAGACTTCTTTACGCCTATGGCTTTAAACCCGTAGCGCTTAAGCTCGGTAATACTTCTCGGCTCGGCTGAATCGCATATAAGGGTGTCCCCTCCGTCTATTCCCGCCTTTCGCATCCGGTCGGCTAATAGGTCCAAGGTTAGGCCCTTCTCGTATACTATCTCTTCCACGTATCGGCGGTCGTTCTTACGGCCCAGCTTTACTACACAAGTCGGGTCATTAGTAAACCCAAAGTCTACGCCGTAGGTAATGGAGCTACATTCGGCCCAGTCTATTTCTTGTACCTTCTGCCAGGTAGTGTATATCTGTCCCTTTCTTCCTGCTGACCTTTTGCCCTCGCCGTATACCTTCCAGTAGTCGGGGTCTACGTCCTTGAATCTTTCTATTTCGGCTATTACCACATCTGACAAGTGCGGGTTATCCTTATAGGTAGTTATTAGGGTCTCGCAGTCCTTGCGGGTTTGTACCTCGTCATAAATCCAGTGCATAGGATCGGACGGGTTAAAGTCTATAACCGCGCAGGCCGTGGTCCTAAACAGCATTTGGTTCCAGCCCTCTAATGTTATCTCGTTGCACTCGTTAATAAACAGCAGATCCCTTTTACGCCCTCGGACCTTCTGCGGCTGGTCTAATGAAATAAACTCTATTAAGTTCCCTTCCAGTAGATACGTACTCTCGGTCTTATTGTGGTTCTCTACCCGGTAGGCGTCAAAGCTGTTTAGTATGTCTATGAAGTCCCTGAGTACAGACCCACGTATAGCCGGATAGGTTGCCCTGGCTATTGTTATGACCATTCCCGCGTTAGGGTACTTATAACAAAGCTCTATAAGAAACTGTATAGCGCTAAACGTCTTACCCGATCGCGTACCCCCTTGTAAGACCAGTATACGCTTGGTTAGGTAGTTGTCGCGTAAAAACTTAAGGTTAGGATTTACCTTCATTATCCAGCATCCACGGCGGTACTATCTTTTCTAATTGCTGTACGTCTGCCTGCACCTTAACGTCTGGCCGTCCAAACAGACGGTCGAATACTTCTTTTTGTGCTTTTATATCGCCTTCTTCAGCAGCCTCTAATACCTTAAGCCAGATAGCCCGCAGCTGTTCGTCTGTTACGTTCTCCCTAAAGAAGTTCCTATAAGGGTTCTTCCGCCTATCTACCCCTTTCGCCTTTGTGCTATGTCCCGCCATAATAGATTGTAACTATTACACAAAATTAGGCGTAGTCCTCTACTATCTCTAAAAGCCTCGGTATACGCGCCGCCCATCTATGGTACTCGTAGGTATAGTCTGCTACTTGTTTAGGGTTCGGCATTTCCTCAGTCCAGTGGCCTGGGTAGCCTATGAAGCTCAAAGGGTGTTCCGCTGTTATGTCGGTTTCTCCCATTTGGCAAATAATAGCCCCGCAAGCCTGCGCCCTTATTACCCTATCAGAATAGAATAACGGCCGGTCGAAGTGGTCCAGGTTCAAGGCCCAGCGGTTTGTATTGTAAATAATGCGCTCGGTCTTGGGTGTAGTTCGTCCGTTCTTGTTCTTTGGCCAGTTACCCCCGAACACTCTTAAGCCCTTGTCCATGTACTTAAATACTACCTCTTCGCGCCTTGCACTCTCTGGGAATCTGTTTCTGTAATTGTTGCCTAAGAATACTACGCCCTCGGTCCTTCGCTCTCTTCCGTCCAAGTAGTATACATCAGGATCATACCCTATTTGCAAGTAGTCCGCTTGTAGTCCTTTCTCTTTGAACTTGTCTATATCGGTCCCATTGGTAAACAGCGTTACGTTAAAGGCGTCCCCCAGTTCCAGATACCAGTCTATATTCTCCCTTACGTCCCCGGTCCAGTTGATTACTACGCAGCCCATTTCTCTAAGGCTCTCTACTAACCGGGCTTCTACTATTCCGGGCGTTTGTATCTGCATGAAGACAACATCGGGTAAAAAGCTCTGGGCTTCCTTTAGGACCATTTTAGTAAGGTAGATCAGTTGGGCGCTCGGTATCTCTCGCCAGTTTATCCGGTGTACATCATGTCCTAACCCTCTCAGGGCTTTGTCGATTTCGGGGCCTCCCAGGCCTAAGTGTAGTACTCTCATAGCTGTATTGGTCTTAAAAGTTTGTACGGTCCGGCTATCTTTTCCTTTTCCCGGTCGTACGTTCTGAACTTGGATTCGTGTTTATGGTAGGTCTTAATCGATAGGCAAGGGTTTGTTATCGCGTACCCGGCCTCCCAAATCTCGTACGCTATCCGGTTATCGCATCCAGCAACGCCCAGGCGGAAGTCTATCGGCTGTTTTAGTAGTCTGTCCTTTACCGCTCCCTTAAATATCCAAACGTCTTGCGACCACCAAGGCCGGCCCCATAGTTTGCCCCTGTCGTATCTGGTTAAGGCGTAGCAGTCGTTAGGCTGCATTTTATCGCAGAGCTTTATAGAATCATCAAAGTATATATCTGAATTGGCTACTATGTTAATAGCGTCCTCAGAGCAAAGGGTAAAGAGGTCTTTATAGGTCGGTCGGCCCTTGGGCATTATTACCGTATCGAACCGCTCCCGGTTTAGGCGTTCGCAGTATCTAAGCTCTTCGTTTCTTCTTGGCTCTGGAGCTTCCCAATAGGGTGTGATCAGTTGGTATTTCATATCACTCTAAGACGTTTACAGCCCTTCAGATAGTACCCGCCCTCAAAGAGCTGGGCTATAATCTCAAGCCTCCGTATTTGGTTTACGCTTAGATCGTGTTGGTCCAGGTCCGCTAACCTATCATCCGTTTTGCCAGGCCCCTTGAATAGTGCCGTGTGTACTTCTTGTTTGAAGTCCTCGTATAGCATTATATGAGATATAGGATAAGTTAGAAATTCTTTAGGGGTCATCTTGAAGGCCCGCCAAGCTCTACACGCTGTTAGGTACATTTGGAGTCTTCTATGTTCCCTAAAGTTCACAGAACTAAGCTACTAATTTCGGCGTTCGTATAAACTCAGGGTAGGAAGGTTGCCGATTTGGTCATAGTAGGCGCACATAATAGCGGCCTTGTTTATTACCTCCGGGTCCTCTTTTACCTCGCCCCTTGTATTCCTGGCCTTTATTACTTCTTCCCAGGCGCCGGGGTTCATGTTCGCCATGTCCTTAGCGCTTACTTTCTGTACCCAGTAGTCGGTAGGTTCGGTCGGTAGGCTTATGCCGTAGTCCCTTGCCGTTACCCAGGCGGACCAGAGTTTACGGGCTATAATGCTGCTTTGCTTATTCCCTTGTATGGAGCTACGGAAGACGTTTAACCCATTGGCTAAGGCTTGTACTGCCTCGGTGTGCTTCTCTTCCCTTGTAAATTCTTTCTTTACTGCCTTTGGTTTGTCCTTCTCAAGTTTAACGCCCGATCCTTTGAACTCCTGGAACTCTCTTAATACCTCGCCTATAAAGTGCGCGTTTAGGTTCCGGGGTCTGCGAAGCTGTTTAAACATTCCGTTGGACCAGTTACGGAAAGCGTACTGAAGGTCTGCATAACTAACCGAGCCATGGAACTGCTTTAGGTCTACAATTATCTCGGCTACTATATCCAGGTTAGGCAGGGTTATGTCGTTCTTTCTGCATACTGCGCTAAAAAACTCGGTAAGCTCGCTTACGCTTTTGCCTTGTATTCGTTCGTTCATTTGTCTGTATGGTTTTCTAATACCTTAATAGCTTCGGGCATTTCTTTTCTTAATTCTTCCAGATTACGACATCTACCTGCCAGAACTTCATGGGTTTCATTTTTCAAGCCTTGAATTTCGATAAAGATTAGCGTTTGCTGCAATTTCAAATAGTCTATTACTTTCTGCATCTCTCTTTGGTGTTTAGGTGTTGTATAGTCTTTAGCTTGGCCGCTGCTACTGCTTTAGCCTCTGAGTTTATAGGCAGACTGACTAAGGACCGCAAGTTACTTTCTTCAGTTCTTAGCTGGCGCCGGTCTAAGCCGCTTAAATAAGCCTTGTATTCGTCTGTCATGGCTGCGCTTGTCTTTCTCGTTCTATGCGTTCGGCTATGGCTGCTACTTGGCTTATCATGTCCGCCTCTTTTCGTTGCTCTCTATCGTCCTCCCGCCACCTTTCCAGCTGCTGAGGTCTTAGGATGAAATCTAAAGTAAGCCATTTATACCCGCTCTCTGAATGGTGCGGATCTGATGCAGCGTTATTTATCGCGGTCGTTATCTCTTCCAAGGTGTAGCCCTCTCTTATCCGGGCGTTAAAGTGCTTTATAGCGGTCTTTGCTACTTCGCTGCGCTTGCTCTTTATGGTTCTTCCGGTAGCCTGGGTCCATGTCTTTATATAGCTATCGAAGGCGTCCGATACAGATAAGCCGTTAGGCTTTAAATCTTCTTCCTTTCTTCCTTTCTTTTCTTTCTTTATTTCTTTAGTTGTTGCCCTCTTTGTGCCCTCGTCCTGCCCTGAAACTGCCCCGGAAGTGCCCAAGTAACTGCCCTCCTTGTCGTCTCTTAACTGCATTTTCTCCCATTTTACAAGGGTTACAAGCTGCCCATCGCGTGCCCTTTTGCGTGCCGTTTCTCCGGAGTTTTCAAGTTTTTGCATCGCCCCTCGTACTTGCTTGCTTGTCATTCCGCAGGCATGGGCCAATTTATCGTAAGAGGTTATTAAGCTGCCTGGCTCTATGGTTATGCCCTTCCACTTCTTTTGCTCGTAGTTTACAGAGACAAGCAGATAGATAAGCAAGCGGGTAGCGTTATGATCGTCCCACCATTCCCAATCCTTTAAACTTCTATGCAGCTTTATCCAGCCGCTCATTCGTTAGGGTCTATAGCGTGCTTCGGCTGTAGGTATTCGCATTCAGCGTAAATGTCTTCAATTCGCCGAATCATATCCGTAAACTCATGAATATTTGGCTTAAGCCGATATATTGCAACGGGACAAGGTTCCTTGTCCTCTAATACGGTTAGCCACATTTTTCCCAATTCGTCAACCCGAAGCTCTACGCAATGGCTTTCCTCTTCAATCGTGTAAATGTTAAATGAGATCATGCCTTTATTTTTTAGCATTAAAAAACCCTACCCAGGTCAGCGCGCCTCTCACTTCGCACCTTCCCAGATAGGGTTCAATTACTCTCTTATGTCCACTAAAGTGAGAGGGTAGACACATTGCAAATATACTAAGAGTCCTGCTCTTTTAGCAATTTGACCCATTCTATATGTTGAACCAGGGCCAGGCGTTCCCATTCCTGGAACCCGGCGGCGTTGATCTGCTCTATTAAGTGGTCCAGCTCTTTGTTCGTGCGCTCGCTCAGCCCGTGGCTAATCTCCGTGCGTAAATCGTGTCTTATTGCGCTTATCATTCTTCCAAGTCTTTATAGTATCCGACATAGTAAAGCACTTGGATAAGCACATAGGCCACGAAGGTTACAAGTATAGCCGTTTCGATGGTCAACCAAAGAAGGTCCATAAAAAACTGCGCTACGTATAGGCTGTCCTCGTCTGTCAGGACCCAATAGATCGAACCGAGCAGCCCGAAGGTTACGATAAAGGCTCCAAGGATTAAAAAGGTTCTTTTATTCATTGCTGAAGAATTCGTTAAACATTATTAGGTGAAAGCTCTGGCCGGGCATAAGAATATACCAAACCGTAAGAGCCGTTAGTAGGGTAAGCTCATGCGGCCTAACCTTAGTACGAAGTTCGGGCAGTATAATGTCCGCGTGTTTATACGCTTCAATCTTTGCGCGGTTCTCTTCGCTCATCTTTGAAAATACGCTTGTCTGTATCATCTTGGCTCAAAACAAAGGTTAGCTTTACAATCTTCTTCGCTAAAGTCGTTAATGTCTAAAACGGCTTCGTACTGCGCTCTATACAGATAGTCGTTCTGGCCTTCTAACTCATGGCCGTAAATGTCTACCACTACCTTTTCCTCTTTATAGACTTCCGTTACAATGTCGCGCCCTGCGTAGTGCGTTTCATTGACTACCTCCCGGAAGTATTGCAGCTCTATGGTAGCGGTCCCGGTGATCATTATAGTTATACCTGGACAATTATTACTGTCTACCGGTATAACGTCTAACTGGTATTCCACTTGCACAGATTCTACTTGAGCATCTGCGGGTAAGCCCTGAATGTGCCAGGTGCTTAGATATTGTTTAATCATGGTTTAATGTATTTGGTTGCAGCGAATATAAACAAGTTTTTAGATAGCGGTTAAATTTTAACATTTCGTCCGCGTTTTAACACTTTTTACCCCTTTTTGCGGAAAGTTAGAAAAGCCGTTTATATTTGCAGCTCACCAAACTCTAACCAATGGACAGTAAAAAAGCAGTCCCGCAGATCCGAAAGGAAGAGGTAATAAAGGTTAAAGACAGTTTAGCCTTAGACCTTGAGCAAATCAATTTCTTTCTTAAACGAACCCCGCCGAGGTACACGCGCAAACGTCCAGCGAAGGGCGGCGGCCAATGGACCTATGTAAGTGGAGGCTATGTAAAGAAGGTCCTAAACCTTGCCTTTGGCTGGGATTGGGACTTTGAAATAGTGGACGAGATTGTAAACCTTGAAGCCCGGCAAGTAATCGTGAAAGGACGGCTAACGGTCCGCAGTAACGAGAAGAGCATAGTTAAAATGCAATACGGCCGGCAAGATCTTAAGTTTAGAAAGGGGACCGATACGCCCTTAGACCTGGGCAACGATCTAAAAGGTGCGGCTACAGATGCATTAAAGAAGTGCGCGGCCGATTTAGGTATAGCTGCGGACATCTATAACCCCGAAGAGTACAAAGAGATGGAAATAGTAGAGGGCGAAGTGTTGAGCCAGGACGAGGTTAATAGAGAAGAAGAGGCAAAGAGAACGGCGCAATGGATCGCGGCTAATCCTTGGGACATTGTAAAAGCCTCTATTACCCCGCAGGAACTATCGAACCCTATCATTAACGAAGCATTCACCAAAAAGCGCGGAGCATGAAAACCTTTAAGATAAGAGCAAGCGAGGCGGGTAAGATTATGGCCAGCCCCAAAAAGAACGAGTTACCCGTAGGTGCTCAGACCTATTTAAGGGAATGGTATATAGCTGAGAAGTACGGCCGCCGTATGCCGGTACGCACGGACCAGATGGACAAAGGCATACGCTGCGAGGAACAATCTATAAGCCTTCTTCAGTTGGTTGAAGAGAACCAAATACTGTACAAGAAAAACGACAAGAACCTAACCAACAAATGGGCCACGGGTACGCCTGACCTTCTAACAGACGAGGAAGTACTGGATATTAAAACCGCTTGGACGTTCGATACCTTCTGGAAGGCTGAGGGCGTACATACAAAAAGCGGTATGCTTACCGATTACGGCTGGCAGTTAATGGTCTATATGTGGCTTACGGGACTAAAGCACGCCCGGTTAGTCTATACCCTTATTAATACCCCAGAGGATACGTTAATAGGCTTAGAAAGTGCGGCGCGTTGGAAGTTCCAAGGCATGGACGATAACCCGGAATATGACGTCTATTGTAAGCAGCTTAGAAAGATGCACGTATTTGATGACATAGAAGTAGACGAGCGGGTACGCATCTGGGACCTTGAATACAGCGAGGAACATATAGAGCAGCTAAAAGCACGGGTAGAGCTGTTGCAAGAAGCGGCCGAAAACTTTGTACTGAAATGATCGGCTTTGAAGAGCAGACCCAGCCCCTAACGGCATGGGAACAGCACAATCTTCTGCCGGTCATGCTTGCCGGACTAAGAACCAAGGTAGGCCAGGACAAGGCCGTAACATCTGGACAGATTATTAAAGCTCTGAAGGCCGAGCCGTTTAATTTTAAGGTGAACGGGCCAAGGGTCCGGAAGGTTATAAATTACATTCGCCTTAATGGCTTGGTCCGCAATCTCGTTGCAACGTCTAAAGGGTACTACATAGAACAAGATCCCAAGGCGGTAGAGGCGTATAAGCAAAGTTTACGCGAACGGATCGGCGCTATAGAAGCAGTACTAAACTCATTCGACTAATGCGTACTATAGACCTTTACGGCGTACGTCTTAAAATATCTGCGAGTGAGTGCTGGCACGTTATGAACGTGGCCAGAGTAGAACGAACGTATAAGCCTTCTAAGGACCAGATAAACCACGACATTGGCGTATATGTCTTTTGGGGTTGGGACGATAAACCCATAAGAATAGGCAAAGCGGTAAAGGCACGAAATAGGATATTACAGTATAGGCTTCCTTATGTTGGTATACCTGAGATGCTTGACGAATGTCAGCACGTTAGCTATATACGCCTAAAGAGTAAGAGACACGCCGCGGATCTTGAAATAAGACTAATCAAAGAACACAAACCCAAGTATAACAAGCAGTACAATGATTGAACTTAATGCACTCGGAACCCTCGGCGCAGATGCCGAGCTAAAGACCCCTAAGAACTCGGATAAGCTCGTAATAGAGTTTAACATAGCCACCCGCCACCCCTGGCTAAAAGATGAGCAAGGCAAGGCCGCTACTATATGGGTGCGCTGTTCTTATTGGATACGTCCAGAAAGCAAAATACTTACGCACCTGACCAAAGGGACAAAGCTATTTGTAAAGGGCGTCCCCTCGGCCCATGCTTGGAACGGGGACCAGGGTATACGCTCCCAGCTACAGCTAAACGTAAAAGAACTACACTTTGCCGGATGAGAAGAAATATCCAAGTAGAACTAATCTTAAACGCTGTTAATAGTGTGCTGCATACAGAGCATACTATAGAAGAGGTATACGCAAAATGCCGAAAGCGTGAGTTAGTCCTGACCCGTTCGATATACTGGTATTTTAAAAAGAAGCACGTTCCTAAGATTAGCTATAGCACCCTGGCCGGTGAGTTTGGTAAAGACCATGCTACCGTATTACACGCGGTCCGGCAAGTTCAAGCGCTCTTAGACGTACATGATAGAACCATAACGCGCATAGTATTTCTTACAGAACAGACCTTCGTAGATCTAATCAAAGAGAGGGACGAAAGCGAAAGGCTCGATAAGTTAGAGGCCGAGCAGCAAATGGTACTAAAGACCCAGCGGGAAAGGGCAAAGACAAAGGCCAGAACCGAGATAGCAAAAAAAAGCCTTGAAAATATGTATAAGCTCGTCAGCTCGGACCAGTATATACCCGGATGGATTAGGCATAAAGCCGCGCAGGAATACCAAAAGGCGCTTTTACTTCTTGAGGCTTGACCGTCAGACAGAAAAAATGCAGGATCTGCAAAGAATGGTTCCGGCCCAGGTATAGCACCTTGCAGCCGGTCTGCGGTAACCCTAAATGCATTTTAGAGTTTAAGAAGCAGCAAGACGCTAAGAAGCGGAAGGCCGAGACTAAGCAAATGCGTGAAGCTCTTTATACGTATTCTACTTGGCTTAAAAAGCTCCAAGTAGTATTTAACAAGTACATAAGGGAAAGAGACAAGGCTAAAGGCTGTATAAGTTGCGGCCGTAGCTTTTCCGGTAAGTATGACGCTGGACACTTCTATAGTGTCGGTAGTCATCCAGAGCTAAGGTTTGACGAGGACAATGTACACGGCCAATGCGTTTACTGCAATCAGCATAAGCACGGGTCTATCGCTGAGTATAGCGAAGGTTTAGAGGCTCGGATAGGTGTAGATAGGTTAAAGGCATTACGAGGCCGCAGAGGGCAAAATTTAAAGCTGAGTATACCAGAGATAAAGGAAGAGA
>Ga0208162_1000945_pt1 | contig 15786 bp, 21 predicted proteins | sample CB_VirMetaG_4_FD_184539 | JGI IMG/M metagenome (GOLD analysis project Ga0208162, IMG submission 184539) | Freshwater to marine saline gradient viral communities from Chesapeake Bay - CB_1508_1M Viral MetaG (SPAdes) (version 4) | ecosystem: Environmental > Aquatic > Marine > Coastal | place: USA... | reverse complement strand
CTTAAAACAAGGTAGGTTTGCCATATTCGCAGATTGTGGTTTAGGTAAAACCTTAATGCAGTTAGAATGGGCTTATCAAGTAGCAAAGCACACAAATAAGCGTGTTTTAATACTTGCACCTTTAGCTGTTAAAGGGCAGACAATGCAAGAATCTATTAAGTTTAAAGTTAACACTACTTTAATAGATATCACCAACTATGAGCAATTAGAGAAAATAGACGTATCAAAATATAGTGGCGTGGTACTTGATGAAAGTAGCATATTAAAGAACTTTACAGGTAAAACAAAAGAGCTAATTATTGATACATTTAAGCACACTCAGTACAAGTTAGCTTGCACTGCTACACCTTCACCAAATGACCCTATGGAGTTGGGTAATCATTGCGAGTTTTTAGATGTTATGGGACGCAATGAAATGTTATCTATGTACTTTGTTCATGATGGTGGCGAAACTGCTAAATGGCGTTTAAAAGGTCACGCAGTTAATGAGTTTTATGAGTTTATAGGCAAATGGTCTATAATGCTTTCTAAGCCTTCTGATATTGGGTTTAAGGCTGAAGGATACCAACTACCTGAACTTAACTTAATAGAGCGCACTATAACCACTAAAAAACGTGATAATGGTTTATTATTTAATGATACAGCTATAAGTGCAACTAACTTTAACCAAGAATTAAGACTAACTAAAATACCAAGAATTGAAAAGGTAGCGGAATTGGTTAATAATTCAGATGAAAACTTTATAATTTGGATTAAGCAAAATGAAGAAGAAGAATTAGTTAAAAAATTAATACCTGATGCAGTTGCGGTTCGTGGTTCTGATAGCCCTGAGTATAAAGAAAAGAAGCTATTAGGGTTTGCAAATAATGAGTTTAGAGTATTAGTTACTAAAACTAAAATAGCTCAATTTGGGCTTAACTATCAAAATTGTAGAAATCAAATATTTGCAAGTTTAGATTTTAGTTTTGAAGGGCTTTATCAAGCTATTAGACGTTCTTATAGATTTGGGCAAAAACAAGAAGTAAATATCTACATTGTTACAACTGATACAATGAAAAACGTAATTCAAAACATTAACAGAAAACAAAAACAATTTGAAGAAATGCAAAAGAAAATGAGAGAAACTATTAACCATGATTTATTAGAAAGATTTAGCATTGAATTAGTTAAATCTGATGAAGTTGTTAAAAATGAATGGTATGAGATAAGGCGCGGGGATTGCGTACAAGAGATTAAAACCGTAAAAGATGAAAGTGTAGGTTTTAGCGTGTTTAGTCCACCATTTGCCGAGCTTTACACATATTCAAACCATGTAGAAGATATGGGTAATAGCAAAGATTATAAAGAGTTTTTAATTCAGTTTGGTTTTTTAGTTAAAGAGCTTTTTAGAGTTATTAAGGAAGGTAGAAATGTAGCCGTTCATTGCATGGATTTACCGATTCAGAAAGGTAAGGAAGGTTACATAGGACTTAGAGACTTTAGCGGGATGATTAAAGATGCTTTTGAAAGCGAAGGCTTTATTTATCATTCAAGGGTTACTATTTGGAAAGACCCTGTTATTGAGATGCAAAGAACAAAAGCATTGGGGTTACTTCATAAGCAAATCAAAAAAGATAGTACAATGTCAAGAGTTGGAATACCTGACTATGTAATGATTTTTAGAAAAGATGGAGAAAGATTAGACCCTGTTAAAAATAACGAGCTACCTGTTGATTTATGGCAAAAGTACGCTTCACCTGTTTGGAATGATATTAATTACTCCGACACGTTGCAAGGTTTCAGAAATGCAAGAGATGAGAAAGATGAAAAGCACATTTGCCCTTTACAGCTACCTACAATCGAAAGGTTAATACACCTTTACACAAATAAAGGAGATACAGTTTTAACGCCATTTATGGGCATTGGTAGCGAAGTTTATCAAGCGGTTAAAATGGATAGAAAGGCGATAGGTTTTGAGCTTAAAAAGAGTTATTTTGATTTAGCTAAAAACAACTGCAATGCAGCCATTGAAAGTAAGCAACAAACAACTTTATTCTAATGCAAGTAACAACCAACATAGCGCGAATAATGCAAACAAGCAAAGGCGAGAGCATTATTGAAAGAATGATTATTAAACGCTATCAAATGGGTTATTCTCAGTTTGATGTAGCTGATGAAATAGGAGTTAACACAGCCACTCTCTCACGTTGGGAGAGTGGTCACTCAGAACCGAGAATAAGCGAGTTTTTAAAGTGGTGTCAATGTTTACAGATGCCTTTTGAATTTAAACCAAAAGAAGTATGACCGACTTTGCAGAAGAAATAAAGATACTTAACCAACGATTAAAAGAATTAAGAATGCACGAGTTGCTAAGAAGAATATTACAAAACCATTGCGTTAACCTTAAAAAGAAATACCAATTTGAGTACAAAGAAATTCATAGTGGAAAGATTAAGCTCAAAGCCTTAAAAAACGGTGGTATGCTTTACTATTGGTACTTAGAGAAAGAGCGTGGAGTGCTAAGAATATCACACGGCAACAGCGACAAACAGCTAAGGGAGTTTTTTAACTTTTATCAAAATCAATTTAAAACTAAATAAAATGACACAAAAAGAAAGATTAAAATCATGGTTGGAAAAATACCCAATTCAACCTTTAGAAGCATGGAAACATTTAGGCATTTACCGACTTGCAGCGGTTGTTCACTTATTACGTGAAGATGGGTTTAATATTAAAACTGAAATGATAAATGTAAAAAACCAATTTAACGAAGATGTAAAAGTTGCTCAATACACTTTAGAAGAATTAACCGAAAGTAAAGAGCAATTCATCGAAAAATAGTATCTTTGGGATATGATAACGACCAAAAAAATATCATTAGACTTATTTTTGAACTTTAATATAACCCCTAAACGGTTTTACTTGGTCGTTGTCTGTTTGGGGGTTTTTTACACCCTAAAACCAACGACCGATGGCACAAGGTAAAAAATCATTTGTTTTCTATACTGAATGGGAAGAGTTATTTGAAGCTCTCAATGACGAAGAAGCAGGCAAGCTAATTAAGCACGTTTTACGATATGTAAACGATAAAGACCCGCAAGCACCTGACCGATTAACAGACATCTCTTTTATACCAATTAAACAAACGCTAAAACGCGATTTAAAAAAGTATGAAGAAAAAGCAGAAGCTGCTCGTTTAAATGGGTTAAAAGGTGGTAGACCAAAAAAGGTAACAAAACCAAAAGAAACCCAAAAAACCCAACCCTTTTTTAAAGAACCCAAAAAAGCTGTTAATGTAAATGTTAATGTAAATGATAATGATATACTTAGTAAGGAGCGCGAATCGGTTAACGATTCAATTGAGAATGATGCAATTTCTTTTAATCTTGATTTTACAAAAGATAAATTTAAAACTGAGCAAGCTAATAAAGCGTGGGTAGATTGGCTTGAATATAGATACCAAGAAGGAGAACCTGTCAACCGTAAAAGGCAGCCTTACGTAAAAAAAGAACTTGCTAAACTCTCAACAATAAATGGGCAACTAAATGAAACAGTATTAATTGAGATAGTAAAAAAGTGCATTGCTATGGGATGGAAAAACTTGCAACTAACCGATGAAATGGAAGCTAAATTAAAGAAATGGCAAGCAGCGTAAAAATAATTGATAGTTGGCAACAAGTAGGCATAGTGCAACGTTCTAACAACTTTAGAAGCACCTGCCCTAATTGCTCAGAAAGCCGAAAAAACAAAAAGCAAAAGTGTTTATCTATTCACGGCAACGTAGGACATTGTCATAATTGCAAAACAAGCTACATTATAAGCGATTCAGACCGTTCAAAAGACTATGCTAAGGTAAGTATAGACAACAGCCGATTTGGAGAGCGTACAGCGCAATATTTAGAAGGTCGCGGAATATCAAGAGATACAGCAGTTTTATACGGTTGCTATGAAACTGATAAGGGGTGGTTAGGCTTTCCGCAATACTACTTAGGCAAGATTGTAAACGTAAAGGCGCGAAACATTGAAAAGAAAGACTTTAGGCTTATCCCAAATGCAATGCTATCTTTTTTCGGTTTTAATCTTATTGATGGAAGCGAAACAGATATTTACATTACAGAAGGGGAAATAGATGCACTTACCATAAAAGAAGCAACAGGGCAAGCAGCTTTAAGCATACCAAATGGAGCAAAAAACATTGGCTTTTTAGATGATGTTTGGGATATGATTAAACACGCTGAGAACTTCCATATTTTCGGTGATGCTGATGCCGATGGTGTAGAGTTTAGAGATGAAATTAGCAAGCGGTTAGGGCGTGATAAGTGCTACTATTACGAATACCCTGAAGATTGCAAAGATGTAAACGATGTACTTTTAAAGCATGGCAAAGAAAAGGTACAAGAGATATTAAGCACACCTTCACAATATCCAATAAGGGGCATCTTAGATACAAGCCATTTAATTGAAGATGTTTACAAGCAATTCTTAAATGGGTACCCTGAAACATACAAAACAGGTCATGAAAATTTTGATAAACATTTTAGCACGGCAAAAGGTCAAGTTACAACGGTTACAGGAGTGCCCGGTCATGGAAAGTCTGAATTTGTAGATGAAATTGTTTATAGGCTGTTTTGCAATTACAATTTAACAACGTTTTACATAAGTTCAGAGAAACCACCGAAAGACCATTACAGGCAAGTAATTGAAAAGGTAGCTAAAAAGAAAATGCACACTTTTAAAGGTGAGCAATTAATGAATGAAAACGAGTTTCAAGATTCGTATAAAAAAACAAACGGATACTTTTTCTTTTATGACCCTGTACAAATGGAAGCTAAGATTGATGATATAATTGAAGCTGCTAAACAAATTCAAAGGCGATACGGATTAGATTTAGTGGTTATTGACCCTTGGAACTGTTTGGAGGATGTAAGACCGTCTAACGTTAGCGAAACCGAATGGGTAAGTCAAGTTTACGCCAAATTAACAAAGTTTGCCAAACTTAGAGATTTGCACATATTTTTAATTGCTCACCCTAAAAAGATGCAGACAAAAGAAGGTCAACCTGATGTGCCCACGTTGTACGATATAAGCGGTTCAGCGCATTTCTACAATAAGACGGATAATGGGATTACCGTTTATAGGAATGCAGGCGATGGAGTAGAAATATTTATACAAAAAATACGTTTTCAAGAATACGTAGGTAAACCAAGCTTTAAGCCTTGTGTTTTTGTTTATGAACGTAATACAAGAGTTTACAAGGAGAATGAAGTATTGACTAATACAGACTTTGAATTTTGAAATGCCTTGCTATAATATGGGTATTTGACACTAAAACAGGTGAGTATGTTTGTTGGGAGTGTAAAGCAAGGTTTAAGAATATGAAGGCAAGTGGCTCACCATTTGAAAAAGATTTAAAGAAATACTGCAATTCGTCCAAGGTTGTTAAAGGTTTATCAAAATAAAATGTTTGCAATGGTTGGGAGTAGTAGTTTTGGTTTATATAACGTATTGGTATATGGTTAGTGCCGTGTAAATAGCACAGACCTTTGAATTAAGACAGAAGTAATAAGTAAATATTTTTTTTAAAGCGGTGGAAAAAAAAGTTAAAAGTATAGATAATTTTGAATGTAAAGATTGGCTTTTAAACAAGCACTATGCAAAAAGAATGTGTAGTATATCTTATGCTTTTGGTTTATTTGATGAAAACAATATTTTGCAAGGTGTTTGCACTTTTGGAAGCCCACCATCAAGAGCCTTATGTGTTGGTGTTTGTGGAATTGAAAACGTCCACAAAGTTTATGAGTTAAATAGATTTATAATTAATGATAATGAAAAAAATGTAGCTTCGTTTTTTATTAGTAGATGTTTGAAATTATTACCTAAAGATTTAATAATAGTTAGTTATGCTGATACATCACAAAACCATCACGGATACATTTACCAAGCTACAAATTGGATTTACACAGGATTGAGTGCTAAAAGAACTGAACGGTATGATATAAACAATCCAAATAAACACAGTAAAAGCGTAACAGAACAAAAAGGTGTTAAGTATGAAGATTTGGCAGTTAGAGAAAGACCACAAAAACATAGATATATTTATTTTACAGGAAGTAAAACGCAAAGGAAACATTTAAGAAATGCTCTTAAATATGAGCAAAAAAAATACCCAAAAGGCGATAATAAGAACTATGATGCAAGTTATATACCAGTTACTCAAACCAAATTGTTTTGAAAAAACAAAAGAGCGTGGGCAAAAAAATATTTAATTATGGGTAAACAAGCACAAACGATTGAATTGAGCACAGACTTAGGCATTAACTATTACCGTGTTATATTGTCGTTTTAATGCAATATAACGTTTTGGGTTATGCTTAGTTAACTAAAACCTAAAAAAAAACACTTTAAAATGACTAAAATTAAATGCATTTACAGCAAGGTTAAGCACCTTACAGAAGGAAAAGAATACCTTCTTTTAGAAAAATTCAAAAATAGAGTGATAGTGATAAACGACATAGGCAAAAGGTCATCTATAAAAATTTCAGGTGGCGATGTAAAAGTATATTTTGATTTTTCTAAATCTACTCCTTCCACCGAATTAAGTATAACCGATGTTGTGCAGCAGCGCGAACTGTTGGTGGCTTTTCATAAGTATTTAATAGATGACTTTACACACGAGCATACAGAATGGCTTTCAAGAGAAGGTATTGTAAACGAGTTTTTAAAAAGCCTACAATAGTGCACAACAGATAATATACAAACCTAAACAACCTATTAACTAATTGTGAAACAGTTTATTAATATTCCAAATAAAGAAATAAAGCTACAATCTAAAAAATAAATTTACACCTTACAAAAAGATTTAATTTAAAAAATTAAAATGAAGATACTTAATTTGTATTGCGGAATAGGTGGAAACCGTAGATTATGGGGCGATAAACACGAAATAACAGCAGTTGAATTTGATAAGAAAGTAGCAGAAAAATATCAAGAGCTTTATCCTAACGACAAAGTAATAGTAGCGGATGCTCACGAGTACCTTTTAAAACATTATACAGAGTTTGAAGATGGGTTTGTGTGGTCGTCTCCGCCCTGCCAAACCCACAGCAAAGCAAACTATTTTATTAACTATATTACAGAAAGCAGATACCCTAAAATGGAATTATGGCAAGAGATAATATTTTTAAAAACATTTTGCAAGGGTAAATTTTGCGTTGAAAATGTAAAAGCATATTATGAGCATTTTATACATCCAACAGCAGTAATAGGTAGACATTATTTGTGGGCAAATTTTAAAATTCCACCAATAGAACAGCCAAAAGGTGAAGTTGGCACAATGATGAAGCAATACGCAGGAACGAATAAACACGCACATAGTAAACCATTAACGGAAAGGAATATGGTAAACGCTAATTTAGGATTACATATATTAGAAAGAGCTCAAGGTATAATTAAATCAAATGTAATTAAACAAGGTAGTTTATTTTAATTACGCCTAACAGATAATATCCAATGATTGCCCTTTTTAGTAAATTTGAACTATGAGAGCGATTAACAAAATAGTGGTTCACACTTCGGCAAGTCATCAAAATGTAGATGTTGACGATATTAGAAAATGGCACGTAAATGAGCGTAAATGGAGCGATATAGGCTATCATTACGTAATTACTTCTGATGGTGATATACAAGAAGGTAGACCAATCTACAAAGCGGGAGCGCACGTTGCAGGGCATAACCATGATTCAATAGGGATATGTTGGGTAGGTGGTTATAAAGGAGTAGATAATAGAACTGATGCTCAAAAATTGGCTATGCGTGAACTTGTAATGCGCTTAATAGTTGAATTTGATATTGAGCCAAATAACGTCTTAGGTCATTGTGATTTTAAAGGTGTAACAAAGACTTGCCCTAACTTTGATGTTCAAAATTGGTTTTTTAATGAGTAAAGTAGCGGAATTTATAGGCAAAATAGCAAGCTCAGGAGCTACAAATGTGCTTGATAGTGTTGCAAATAATATCGACCAATTTGTTGAAACGAAAGACGAAAAGCGCGAAGCCTTACAAGCCCTTGCAGTTGCTCAAATAGAGCTTAATAAACAAGAAGCAAAGCATAGAAATGTATTTGTTTCAGGGTGGAGACCATTTGTAGGATGGATATGTGCAATAGCCTTAGCGTATAACTTCATTGTGCGCGATTTAATGGCGTGGGTGATACTTAACACGGGCGAAGCTATTACATTACCACCTGCGTTAGCTATGGAGCATTTAATGACAATTCTTTTAGGTATGTTAGGCTTAGGTGGTTTAAGAACTTATGAAAAGCAAAAGAAGCTCACCCAATAGCATTAGCATCGAATACAAAAGCCCTTACTACTACATTTTTGAAAGAATAGACAACTATAAAAAGCCTAAAGAGTTGTGGAAGTCTAAAAACCTAAATGAGATTAACATCAAGTTTAAGCAGTTCATCGAAGCAAAGGCTTAGTTTATCGAAATTAGTTCAAAGCCTTTAAATCTTGACTTACATTTGATTTATCAAAAACAAACAAAGATGGAAAAGTTAAATAGATATTCGATAAAGCAAAGCGAGATAGCCAAGTATAATTTGACTATTGACAAAATTAAAACAGTAGATGGTGTTGATTTTGAATTATCAAAAACAGGCATAAACCCACCTAATAACGCATATACTGTTTGGTATTACATATATGAATATACAGCCAAAAGCAGCTTTGCTACAAAAGAATATAGGGGATATAAGTACACACATTTTTTTAGAATAAAGTTAGATGGTTCTAAGTACGGTGAGTATTACAAAATAAACGATGCTGAAAAAGAGTTTAAAACTGAGAGAGATGTAGTTTTATCTATTGATAAGTTGTATAGCTTAATTGATGATAAGTACAAAAACGCTTCAAATATGATAGACTCTACTACTATTGGTAAATCTTACTTAAAACGCACGGGTAGAAGTATGATTTACAGATTTGAAGGCAAAGAAGATTCATTTGATAGGTTGATGGATTCGTTATTAATTAATCGTGTTACTTCGATAAAAGAATATAAAGAGATTATGTTAGAAACTATATACTACTTAATAAAAAATGAAGCAAAATCTAACAAAGGCTTTTGGATGTATCAGCTAACCAAAAAGTATAGAGATATTTATTCTTAATCAAGTAATCAATTAACCCTTTAAATAACCTTTTAAACCTTTAATCTCGCAAGCGCACCCACCTTTTAGAAGAAGTCCGAAAGGTGGTTTTTAAAACATTATGACTAAAGAAGAAGCTATAACGTTTTGCCGAGCCAACACAATGCGACAAAAAAGCGTGTTAGGTTATGCTCAGATAAATTGCCCTTTGGCTTATGCTGAATACTTTAAAAGGCGTAACCCGTTTAAATCATTGCACGAATACTTTAATATGATTTGGGGTTATAAAACTAAATACTACTACGATTTAAAAGAGTGCTTTAATTATAGAGAACAACAACTTATAAAAGAAAACAAGAAGTTAGCGCAAAAATATGATAATGTCAAGTGATGAGTAATAAAAAAAATATAGTAGTTTGGTTTAGTTGTGGCGCAGCTTCAGCAGTAGCAGCAAAATTAACCCTTGATAAATTCGGCACTAAGTATAATGTAATTGTTGCCAATACTCCCGTAACTGAAGAACACCCCGACAATATAAGATTCAAAGAAGATGTTTCCAAATGGTTAGGAGTGCCAATAATTGAAATAAGAAACAAAGAACGCTCTTCAAGTTGTGTAGATATTTGGAAGGAAGATGGGATAATGTCAACAATAAAATATGCGCCATGTACTAAAGTAATCAAGAAACAAGCAAGGTATAATTTCGAAGAGCAAACAAACATATACCTTAATGTTTTAGGGTTTACGGTTGAAGAAATCGACAGACATTTAAGGTTTGTAGTTAATGAAAGATACAACCATTTACCAATATTAATTGCTAACGGATATACTAAGCAAATGTGCTTTGAATACTTGCAAAGGGAAGGTATTAAACTACCCGAAGCATACAAGTACTACCCAAATGCAAATTGCATTGGCTGTGTTAAGGCTTCAAGCCCTACTTATTGGAATAAGGTAAGAAAACACCACCCCGAAGTATTTGAAGAAAGAGCAAAGCAAAGCAGAGAGTTAAATTGTAAGCTTGTAAAGTATAAAGGCGAAAGAATGTTTTTAGATGAATTGCCTATTAATGCTAAGGGTGGGAAATTGTCAAGTGTAGAGTGTTCTATATTTTGTGATGTTGTTTGATTAGTACATTTTCATCATATGTTTTGTTTGTGCCCTGTACATAGATGGTGTGCAGGTCTTTTTTTTATTTTGTTACCTTTGAATTATTAATAATTTTTTTTAATCCTTGGATAAGCGCAAAAACAACGGTGGTCATAAGACAGCAGGTAGGAAACCTAAGATTGACGAAATCAAAAAAATAGAAATGATGGACTTAATAGCTTCACCTGAAGAAGTATGGGCGGAGCTTTGGAAAGTGTGCAAAAAAGGAAATACAAATGCTTTGCAAACTTGGGTAAACCATAGATTTGGTAAACCTAAAGAGCAAAAAGATATTACGACAAATGGAAATGACGTAAACATACCTGCAATTACCTTTGTTGATTAATAAGAAATACCAAGAGCTATTTAGGCACGATTCACGTTACTATATTGTAACAGGTGGCAGGGGTTCATCAAAGAGCTTTTCTGTTACTGTTTATTTAGTTGATTTACTGTTAAGACATAAAGGGCATAAAGTGCTGTTTACTCGATACACATTAACAGCGGCAAACAAATCAATTATACCTGAGTTTATTGAAAAGATAGAGCTTTTAAACGCTTTACCTTTTTTCACCATAACGCAAAACGAAATCAAATGCACCTTAACAGGTAGCTCAATAATCTTTGCAGGGATTAAAACAAGTTCAGGCAATCAAACTGCAAACTTAAAATCATTGCAAGGGGTAAGCATTTGGGTATTAGAAGAAGCAGAAGAGTTAATTGACGAATCAATATTTGATAAGATAAATTTATCTGTAAGGCAAAAAGGGGTTCAAAACAAAGTAATTCTTATCCTTAACCCTACAACAAAAGAGCATTTTATCTATAAACGATTCTTTGAAGATATGAACGTTCAAGCTGGGTACAATGGCACGAAAGACAACACGACATACATTCATACCACTTACCTTGATAACGTAGCTAATTTAGATGAATCTTTTTTAAAAGATGTTGAGCGTATCAAGAAAACAAGACCACAAAAATATAAGCATCAAATACTCGGTGGATGGTTAGACCGTGCAGAAGGTGTTGTTTTTGATAACTGGAGCATTGGCGAAACATTCCCACAACATCTACCTGTTAGTTATGGGCAAGACTTTGGATTTTCAAATGACCCAACGGTATTGGTAAAAGTTGCAATTGAAAAAGATACTATCTATGTTCAATCTGTTTACGGTAAAACAGGGTTAAGCACTAAGGATATTTACGAGCTAAACAAGGCAGAAACAAAAGACAACTCTTTAATTATTGCGGATAGTGCAGAGCCAAGATTGATACACGAGCTAAGGCGAATGGGCAACAATATAAAAGAGTGCATTAAGGGTAAAGATTCAATTGTAACAGGCATAAAAAATATGCAAGATTACCATATCAAGGTAATTAACTCACCCGAGATAATTAAAGAGCTTAATAATTACGCATGGCACGACAAGAAAAGCAATGTGCCTATTGATGCTTATAACCACTACATAGATGCGATTAGATACTGTGTAGGTGACTTGTTAAGAAAGCAAAGGGGTGGTTCTCATTTCATTGGTAAATAAATTTATATCTTTGTTATAATTAAAGGAGTATGAGTAAAGTAAAGAAGCTAAAACAAGAGCCAAAAAAGATTCTTATCTATGGTGACTTTCCAAGTGTGCCAACAGGATTTGCAACCGTTACCCGCAACTTAGGACAAGCATTACACAAAAAAGGCTACATTGTAGACCAAGTAGGGATTAACCTAAATGAAGGTGATTTGGTTAAAGTGCCACATTTGCGCTATTATCGTGCTGCAAGGTCTAACCGTGACCAAGATACCTTTGGTAGGCAAACGTTGTTAAATGCTATTAATGGCATGAAAGGCACAACAGATAGGTTCTTTAATGATTACGACTATGTGTTCTTATTGCAAGACCCGTTTATCGTTGATGGCTTAGGTGAGAAGCTTAGACAAATGCAAGCGCAAAGAAAGCAAACAGGGGCAAAGGTTTTTAAAACAATCTACTACATACCTATTGACGGTGAGCAATATGATAAATGGCTCATTAACTTGAATAACTTTGATTTAGTAATACCATTTAGTCAATACGGCAAACAACAGATTTTAGATACTGTTAATGAGTTGATTGAATATTACGATGAGTTTAACAGCCACGTTGATAATCAATATCTTTTAGAGAAATACAATCCACAAGACTTTGAAAAGCAAAAGCATAATGTCATACAAAGAATTAGCCAACTTCGCGCGGTGGGTGAGAAAGCAAGCACGTACACTCCTGTTTATCACGGAAGCGATACTAAGGTCTTTAAACCAATTCTACCGAAAGAGATAGAAGAGTTTAAAAAGAAGCTATTCCAAGAGAATAAAGATAGGTTTATAATCGGATGTGTTAACCGTAATCAACCGCGAAAAGATATTCCAAGAGTAGTTGAGATATTCAACAATTACAGGAAACAAAACAAAGAAGCATTTTTATACTTACACATGGATGCTAATGATGCAATGGGTTTAGACCTTAGAGCGTTGTGTAACGGCTTTGGAATGATTGAAGGTAGAGATTACGCTTGCATGAATACTTATGGTCTTGATTGGTCTAAGGTAAGCCCCGAAATGCTTAATTTAATTTATAACTCTTTGGACGTTATGTTAACGGCAACACTTGGCGAAGGGTGGGGGCTAACAATCACCGAAGCAATGGCGGCATATTGCCCTGTATTAGCTCCAAAGAATACAACCATATCTGAGATACTCGGCGAAGGTCGCGGGTTCATCTATGAGCTTGATAAAGACTATAACACGCATACTAAAGGAGATTTCACAAGGCGTAGGCATAGGGGCAATATAGAGAGTGCCTGTTTTTGGCTAAATGAGATTTATGTCAATGGTGCTGAGAGCGAATGTGAAAAAGCTTTAGAGTGGGTGCAGGAACACACATGGAGCATTGAGATGGATAAAATGATAAAGCTGATTGAATTATGATAGCGATACCCGTTTATGTACGTGAGCAAAAGAATTATGAGTTGCTTGAGAAGTGTGTTAATAGTTGCCCAACACCACCTGACGGCTTTATAAATGCTTTTGACTTAGAAGATGAAAAGCTTTATAAGTTGTTTGGTAAAACTCGATTTGTTGAGCGTGATGTAAATTCAGTTGCGGGAGCTTGGAACGATGCGATTTCAATGGCTGATAGGTTAATGGATAGTTATTGTATTATAGCAAATCAAGACATACAATTCCCTGACATTACAGAGCTAAAGAATGCAGCTATAAAACACGGCATTGCAGCAGCTAAAACAAAAGACGGTCAACCTGACTTCGCTTTATTCGCTGTTAACCCTACTTTTATCTTACAGTATTTCGGCACGTTAAGACCATTTGACGAAGGCTTTGAAGGTGCTTATTTTGAAGATAATGATTTTCGTTATCAATGCAAGCTAAAGGGCATTAACATTGAGTTGATTGATTTAGAATTTGAGCATTATGGTAGTGGTGTGCTAAAGCATGATGAAGAAGCAGCCAAAGAGAATGAACAACGGTTTAGAAAGAACCATATAAGGTACATAAATAAGTGGGGTGGTATTCGTGGAGCAGAGACGTTTAAAACGCCATTTAATAAATGATTTACGTAATAACCCGAACCAACAACAGACCTAATAAGTTTCAGGTGTGCACCGATTCGGTGCAAGCTCAATCAATAGAATGTGAGCATATTACTATTAGTGAGAATGTGTTGCCTACCTACCTTGAAGATGTGCAAGGCATAACAAGCGTAACGCTCAACAAATCAGACTTTCAACACTACAACGAATACTTAGATTGGGCACTTGAAAACATAGGCAAAGAAGGTGATTACTTCGCATTTCTTGATGATGACGATTTCTATACTTCGCCAAACAGCCTTAAAATAGCAATGGAGCAAGGTAACGGACATGATTTGATATTGTGGCGTGTTAATGCTTCTAACAATGTAATAGTACCAAGATTAGACAGCTTTGAAAAACAGGAAGTAAAGTTTGGTGATATTAGTGGAATAGGTTTTTTAGTTCGTAAAAGTTCGTTTACTTCTGCAAAGTTTGGCAATAAGTTAGGCGGTGATTACAACTTTTTAAAAGATGCTGTTAAGGAGTGCAAGCGCGTTAAGTGGGTTAATAAGGTGCTAAGTAGCGTTAATCCGTTGTTTAGTTACGGTGCAGGCAATGAGCAAGATGCACCAATTGAGAAAGTAAGAGAAGGTTATCAAAGAGCAATAAAATATTTGTCAATATGGATTTAACAGAACTAAGCCAATTAAGCGTTCCTGAGTTACGCAAAAGGGTAGAAGTAAAGGCTTTGCCTAATTACCATGCTTTAAAGCGTACTGAGATAATTAGAGAGCTAAGAAAAAAGTATGAGCCTAAGCTAACAAAGGAAGATGTATTGAGCCAATTAAAAAGCTCTCATAGTTTGCTTTGTCAAATAGTAGATGCAAGGCAAAGAGAAGGTAAAGGCTCAAGCACTTACAAAGGTATTCGAGAGCAATTAAGAGCGTTAATTAATAAAGCTGATAAGATTGTTGAGTAGTAGTTACATATTCGAAGGTTGGCAGTCTATAACGCTTAGACAATTCAACACATTGACTCACCAAATACAGAACTTGGAAGGTGACGAATTGGTATTTAAATTATGCTCAATTCTATTTGATGTTGACGAAACCTATTTAAAAAAGTCGCAACCTTATTTAAAATTAAAAGAGTTTGCTACAAAGGTTTTAGATACGTTTGAAAGTTTACCTGAAAAGCAAAAGCTAAAAGATATTAACGGTTATCGTTTGCCGAAAATGATTAAACGGATTGATGGTAGTTGGTGGAGTGATGCCACTTTTGAGCAGGTGCAAGCTGTAATGAGTGAAACGCAAAGAATACAGGAAGCAACAGACAAAAGCGCAAAGCTAAATTTAGAAGGGTTTGCCTTGATGTGTGCTACATTGTTTCAAAAGAAGGGTGAAATAGTAAAAGATGAAATAATACTACAAAGGGAGCGTGAATGGCTTGAAGTGGATATGTTTACCATTTGGCAGGCTTTTTTTTTGCTTCAAAAATGGCAACGGATTACGCTGAGAGATTTAAAGCTTTATTCAAAGGTCGTAGCAATATGGCTAAAATGGCTAAACTTTCAAGAGAAGCTCAAAGGGAAGTTCAAGACAAGCAAAACAGAATGATGCGTTTTGGCTTTTGGTATGGCGCATTGATGGAATTAAGCCAAAGTGGTATATTTGGAACAATGGATAAGGTATTAAAAACAAATGCGATTGATGCCTTAACAGCTTTGTTTTACATCAAAGAAAAAGAGTAATTCATCGAAGCGGTGACGTAGTTCGTCTAAAATAGTTTAGTAGTTTGGTTTGGTGTAATACATTTGAATCATCAAACAAACAAAAAGTAAAAAGATGAAACTTATAGAATCAAACAGACACTTAGCAGGAACTTACCAAGAAACATTATTAGACCAAGCTAAAAAACAAACAAATAGACTTATTGATATT